>QWCZ01000785.1_pt1 | contig 22852 bp, 30 predicted proteins | sample 1972651 | NCBI WGS metagenome assembly QWCZ01 (sample SAMN09866695, study PRJNA288562) | Human oral metagenome isolate pre1_saliva, whole genome shotgun sequencing... | isolation source: mouth | host: Homo sapiens | place: USA: California
AGAATCATTTGATTACAAAAACGCATTGGATATCTCAGCTGAGGCTAAGTCTCCGGCTTCTATCCAAATCGTACTGAATAACGGCAGTATTGACCCATCGAAAGAACAAGACAATAAAGTCGATATCTACAATATTAATGCCACCATCCGCGGAGGAAATGTATGCGCCGACCGATCACTCTAATCAAACCTAACCGGCAGCAGGGCTATGCTTTGTTTATCGTTTTAATGATGATGGTCGTCATCGCCCTGCTCGTGGTCACAGCCACCCAGTCCTACAATACTGAACAGCGTATCAGCACCAATGATGCCGACCGCAAACTGGCAACCACCCTAGCCGAAGCGGCACTGCGTGAAGGTGAAAATCAAATTTTTGATATTGAAGGTAAAAAGACTACTTTTACCGCAAAATGTGAAAAAGGTTTATGTTCCACGCCAAACGTCAAATCCAATGGCGATTTTACTGAAGAAGGTAGCCCAACCGTAGATGCTTGGAAGCGCAAATGCGACAAAAACCTGTGTATTGACACCAATGGTACGGAATATCCTTTAGATAAAAAAAGCGGCATCGCAAACAATCCCCGCTACATCATCGAATATTTAAGTAAAACTACTGAAGGCCGAATCACCTACCGCGTTACCGCCAAAGCATGGGGTAAGAATGCCAATACCCAAGTCGTTCTTCAGTCTTACGTTGCCAGCGAATAATATAATGAATACCACCTCTACCAAACAACTAGGCTTTACGCTGGTTGAGATGATGATTGCCGTCGCCATCTTAGCCATTCTGGGCATCATTGCCATTCCCTCTTACAACCGCTACATTGAACGCGGCCACCAATCACAAGCGCATGCCGAGTTAGTCGCCATCAATTCCGCTTTTAAAAACCAGATGGTTAAAAATCCAAAGTGGAAAACTGATGAGGTTAAAACTCAGTTGGATGACTTTATTTCCTCATATAAAGGCCATAAAGATTTGGCAGACAAATACAAATACTCTGCCGACATGATTAATGCCGACAAAAGTCGTGCCTATCGTTTGAAAGCTATTCCCACAAAAACAGGCTATACCCTTTCCGTTTGGATGGATAGTTTGGGCAATGCTTACAAATGCACTGATATTGATTCAGCCAATAATTTCAAAACCGCAATGACCAATGGAAAAGGTTGCGAATCGGTTTCCAAAAAGAAATCTTCTTAGTCTGACAAACATAAAAAAGCAGTGTCATCTTACTGACACTGCTTTTTATATTTTACTGCTTCCAATCATCGTCTCGGCGTTGACGCTTCAACAAAATCCTGACTGCGCCATCATTGCCTTGTCGAGGTTCGACATAAGCCAACACGTCAGGATGCTGCATCAACCAGCGGCGCGTCATATTTTTCAAAACCGGTTTATAGCCTGCAGAACCCAAGCCGCTGCCGTGGACAATCTCGCCGCAAACGCCGCGTTTTTTCGTAAACTCAATAAATTCGTTCAATACCTGCTGCGCTTCCTCCTGCGTATAGCCGTGCAAATCTACATCCGCCACCACGGGATAATGGCCGTTTCGCAAACGCATCAAATCATTTTTACCCTGTCCGTTTTTACTGAACGAAGCCGGCGGTTCTTCCCAGCCGCCGCTGCCTACATAAAAATAATCTTCCTGCTCCAAAGTCGCCATTTCTTTGGGGCGCGGCTTGATCGGAGATTTATCACGGGGCTGTTCATAATAGTTGCCGGCATTTTTCAACGGCGTAACCTTACCAACTGCCTTACTGAAATCCACATCTTCTACCTGCTTTTTAGCCTTCGCTTCGGCTTCCCGCTCCGCAGCTTCCTTTTTCGCCTGTTTGCCCAAAGCCTTCAGCGTTTCTTGAAAGTTTGCCGTCATGGTTTGTCCTTTCCCAAAAATTGATTGCACACATTATAGCAAACCCGATTACAAGGCCGTCTGAAAGATGAAGCGCGCCGAGATAAATAAGACGATTTTTTGAGAAAAATGAAATGCTCTTTTATTTCATAATGTGAAAGCTATTTTCAAATCCTGCCAATCTTAGGCAGGATTTTTTCTATAACGCGACGACACCGTCGCTTTTTACCAATTGCAGATAACTAGCTCTCCACTTGTTTTTTGTGTTTTATCTCGACTAATAGAATATACCAGGTTCAGTTCGGTAATTCGGAAGCCTTTAAACAATTCACGGATATCTGGGTGGTCGTTGATAGAGAGCATGACTTTACCCTTACATTCGCGCATCATTTTAGCCAGCAGCTCATACTGATTCCAATCAAATGAGCGATCATAGCCTGCAGTTTGCCAATACGGGGGGTCTGCGTAGAAAAATGTATGCTCTCGGTCGTACCGTTGAAAACAACGCTCCCATGATTCATTTTCCACATATACGCCACTCAGTCGATTACGAGCAACTTGAAGTTTATCTGCAATTTGAGCTGCATTCCATGCCTTACCAGTTGTAGCTGTTCCAAAGTGCTGATCGCAAATTTTGCCTCCAAAGGCATTATGTTGCAGATAGAAAAAACGTGCGGCACGCTGAATATCGGTCATGCAGTCAGGAGGTGTTGATTGGAGTCTTGCAAATACTTCTCGGCTGGTTAGTGTCCATTGGAATTGGCGCACAAATTCATCAAAATGGTGCTGTACAACACGATATAGATTGATAAGTTGACCATTCAAGTCATTCAATACTTCAACCTTTGCTGGTTGCGGTCGCATAAAGAATAATGCTGCACCACCAGCAAACAGCTCAACGTAACAAGTATGCTCGGGGAACATGGGTAACAAATGTTTTGCCAAACGGCGTTTGCCACCCATCCATGGGACGATAGGCAGAGGCTTTTGAGTCATAACTACTCCTTATATATTAAGTATAGGTACTCAAAGGCACTCAGATTTGAATTACTCCGTTTTAAATTGATTCAGCAATTTGCAGCGTGGGCACTTAATTTCAAAGCAGCCACGGCCAACAGCCAAAAGTTTAAAACAATTTTTGCAACGGCATTTCATTTTTCACAGTTCCCTTATCGTTAGTGATAGAATCACCGTGCCTCGCGCGAGGTACGGTCAAAAAGGCTAACGCAGGTATGGACTGCTGAGGCTGGCGCGGAGAACGGTGGTAGGACACCGCCGCGCAGCCGTTTCTCTTTTAACTGGTTGAATCGCTCCATTCTTCTACATATAAGAAGACAGAGTAATCAACGTCAATCTTAGGCTTGTCATAATTAGTGCGAATTCTGACGCTACGGCCAGTTTTTGCCCCAAAGTTATGATTGAGGAACAAGACGACCATCGTTTTATGTTCAAGAGCCAGATATACCTTTGGATCATTGTAAGTATTCTTGAACTTAGCCTCCAACCATGTATATCCGCCATCTGCCCATAAATCTTGGGTCAAATGAATCTTTTCACATTTACGTAAACCGAGAAGTCTTCTGAGTTCCGCAATTTCAGCAGTAATGCTGCTCTGTGTTTCCGATAATGTCTGTAGGTCTTCAATTTTCTTTTGTAACGCAGCCAACTCCTCACTTTCTTCAGCTGCGGCGGCGGACTGCTTTGCAACTTCCAAGTCGGCCATTACTTTAGAAATTTTCAGATGTAGGGCTTCAATCTCATCACTGCCCTTGGCTGAATCAAACTGGATACGCAAGATCTCCAATTGACTCTTCAAAGCAGAAACTGTTGCATCAGACTCAACCAGTTTATTCAATGCCTTATCCAGCTCAGCCTTTTGTTTCGCCAGTTCCACCGCCTGTTCAGAAATATTCGCACTGCTACTTTCCAATAACTTCAGACGGCCTTCTAATGAACCAGCAGACTTAATTGCTGCTTGAGCAACGGCCAATTGTTCAGACAATGCTGCGATTTCAGAGCTTTCATCGGCTTCCTTAACGGCTACCTCAAGCTGCTGAATCTTGGCCAATAAACCGTCAATAACCGCAGAATCAGTTGTGCTACCAGCTGACGGCAACACAATAATTGCCTGACCGCTGACATCAACATTAACTGTCTCTGCGGCCGGCTCATCATCCGACAAATCAACAACAACATTCGTTACACTCGGTTTAACTTGAATCTCGCCTTGCAGATAGGTTTTAACCACATTTCCGCAAACCGCACGTAAGTCATAAGATGCACGGAGCCAGGTTAAACTACGGGTTAAGGCGGCCGGAAATAGTAATACAACCAAATTGTCCGCAACCTTGATTTCAGGACTAACTACCGAACCATCCCCGGCCACGATATCCATTTGAAAATGCGTTTGAGACAAATCCAACGGAGTTGATTCAGCGGTCAATCTCACCTTAAACAAGTGCGTGTCGCCGCGATAAAGAGTGAAGTTTTTTGTTTTCGGCTGCATTTCAGACGGCCTTTCTCAAGTCAACCGGCGAACATAATGATGGCTCGGCTACTCCCATTACTTCCCCGCACCATTCCGAGCAGAACCATTTATCTGTCGACTGCCTCAAAAAACGACGGAAAAACGATGTCACGCATAACACACCCAACAAATCATAACGCTTGCCCTTAGTGTTTCTCCACAAAGAAAACAGACGTTCCATGACGATTTGTTGATTATCCAGCGCAATCAAATCCCACTTTTCGGCAGGAAGCTGCATACGTTTGCAGCGCACACCACCATCACGAAAAGATGATGAATAGCAATCAAAGAGGCCGTCTGAAAACGCTACCGGCACCGTAATTTCACAGTGAGAATATTGACCGCCGGTAACTTTGCGTATTACCCATTCGATGATACGGAAAGCCAAGTCCTTGGGCGTTTTTATCGTCTTGCGGCCTTTATATAAAGCCAAATAGACTTTTGCCATTTTCAGACGGCCTCCGGCAAGGAGAATGCAATCTCAATTTTGTCTAAATCAGATTGTTTCTTAGCAGCTTCAATCTTGCTTTGCAGCGCTTGGCGCTGGCCTGCCACATGGGCGGCAAGTTGTTCATAGGCCAGCGTTTTACGCAACGCAGCAGCCTTAAGCGTATCAGCCGGGATACCACGGGCTGTGGCAATACCGTCAAGCACCGGAGTTGGCGCGGTTTTATCTAACTGCCAAGCTTTTGCTTCGGAGGCCTGAATTGACCAGCTTGCAAACTCAAATTCAGGTACGCTGTCGATACCGGCGTGCTTGTTAATAAAAGCCTGAGCTGCAGTATTTAATGCGACGAGTTTTACAGCTTTCAATTCTGCAATATTTACTGTTTCCGGCGGGGTCAGGCTAACGCCATCAGGCAAATCACCTAATTTATCCCACACCTGCTCTTGCCCACCAGCAAAAACTACGCATCCACGATAATCCGGAATGATTTGCCAACCTTGCCCATCCCACTGGGCGGCCTGATATTGTGCAAGATCAGGAATTTCAGCTTCAATGCTGGCGCGGCCGTCATCAAAATATTGCTCCTCTACGAACAAACCGTCTTGGTCAATCACGCATCTTGTCATTTTTTCGATTCCTTCATTTCGGTTTCTAATGTTTCAATTCTTGCAGCCATTTCCTGAATGGCTTTAGTCAAAACGGGGATGAACGTTTCGTATTCGACGGTGTAGGTATCGTTTGTTTTATTTACCATCGGCAATCGGCCATATTCAGCTTCCAACGCAGCAATGTCCTGGGCAATAAACCAATGCTGCAAACGATCTTCTTTATGGCTGCCATCCTTGGTTGGGTTCGCCCACCATTCGCGGACTTTGGCCGCTCGTTCATCTGCCGGCAAATCTTTGAATAATTCGTCAACGTAGGAATCCCGGCGGTCGTAGTAGCCAGTCATCGGCTTGAGCTTCATTACAAAATCTAAACCGTTCATCAACGGCTTAACATCTGCTTTGTCGCGGCCGTCAGAACGGATGTTCACCGAGGTCGGAGCATATAAAGTTTGCCCCGTCGTGCCGATTTGAATTTCGTTGTCGCCATTTAGTCGTGCTCCATATCCGATTGCGATGGAGTTTGTTATTTTTCCGGTTAAAAAGTTGCCTTGAACGTTTCGATAGCCAGCGCTATCACCAATAACAACGCATTGCTCACTACTTGCCCCGGTCATTGCCCAATACCCAATAGCGGTGGTTGAAATATGGGTGCCAGTTCGCAATGATGACGCCCCGATTGCGGTCGTTTTTAGATAATTGTCTCCAAACAACGCGGCATCTGCGCCGATGATAGTTGAGTATCCTGCGGTCAATGCCTTATTCATCGCGTTCGAGCCGATGATGGTCAACTCTTCGTTTTTAGTAGCGGTTGAATTTGCAGAATAAACGTATTTCAGTTCGGCCGCACCGGTGGCGGTCAGCTCTTTTGAGCTTTGGATGATTAATGTATTGCCATTCACCGATACGACCTGAGCCGGTACGACGTCGTTTTGTAAGGTTTGCGCCGTGCCTGATGTAAGGCGTATGCCCACCCAATAAGTCGCTTGCGCACCGCGAATGTCGGGAAATGTAAGCGTAATGCTTTTTCCAGATTGGGCGTAGGTACCTACTTCGGTTCCTGTCCAGACAACATCTCCGCCATTTGGAGCGCGGTTTCTTTCCAGGTTCTCCATTGCCGCCGCGCCGATTACGGTAACTTTTTCGGCCATTTTTGTATTTCGCGCCGCGCTCCCGCCAATGGCAGTTTGAGCTGCGCGGCCTTGATATGATTGCAGTACGGCTTCGCCGATTGCGATTGTTTTTGAGGTTGGGGATGGCCAGAAAACTTCGATGTCGCCCGTTAATCCGACTGGAGCTGTCCCTGCCATCGCGCCTGCGCCAAGTGCAATATTTGATGACCCTGAACTCAATCCTTGCCCGGCATTTCGCCCAATTGCGACATTTGAAAAGCCACTTGTGATTCCACGGCCTGCATTGCCGCCAATGCCGATGTTGCGCGTGCCTGTCCCTGCTTACTTTAGAAGAACCCTGCGCACGGTCACCAATAGCGATTGCGGAAACACATTTTTCCATCTGCCCCATTGCGCCTTCGCCAATAGCGATTAAACCTGCCCCGGTCCATTCATTCGATTTGAGGTTGGCCGCTGCACCAGAACCAGTAATGAAACGGCCAATGCCCGTGCGGGGTGTCTGATATTGCACATCAACAATTTTTCCGTTGATGTTAAATTTTCCGTTTGTATATTTATTGCCATGCGGATAGTTATTGCCAACATCAATAGTCAATCCTAAACAATCCATCACCACATTTAAACCAGCAGTATCAGCAGCGTTAAATGCGGCAACTTCATTGTTGCGGTTGGAGTCATATCCAAAATCACGTAAACTTAAGACACCAAAATGCAGACGGTGCCAACGCATACCGTTGGAGGCAACGATAATGGTACCGCCATTGTCGACACTGGTTTTGTCATTTGGGGCTGCGACAAACAGCCCACCACCAATACCAGGGGTAGATGCGTAATAACCACTCACATTGACATATAAACCGTTACTTTCGTAGTTTCTTAATTCATTTACATCTTTGACTGATGCACTTTTGGAAGCGAGGTAATCCACAACAGCTTTAGGAGTGACTGCATAACCACCATCATCCTTATGTCTAACGATGTCAGAAGTTAGTTTAGTAACCCCCGCTTTGAGCTCTGTAGCTGATTCAACGGATTCTTTATATTTATTAAATTCATCTTCTTGATTTTCATACTTCTTCTTCAGCCACTGTGTTCGCGATCCCAACTGCTTGGCCTGGCGATTCGCTACACCATCTGCCCCTCCCATAACTGGGTCGGTCATTTCGATTTGATATAAATCGTCCACCCATTCTGGGGTGACTTTATTTTCTTGTATTGTTGCCATCTTTAAGCTGCTCCGAAATTGTAATCGCCGTCAAAATTGACTTTGCCGTTGTAATAAAGCGGCGTGTCCTGATAGTCCAAACGCACCAACACGCAGCGTGCTGGTGCAAAGGCCGGAAGTGTTTCCCGCAACAGACGGGCTTCTGTATTGGTAATAGGTCGACTGAAAGTAATTGAGTAATGCGCCCACAAACGGTGGTCGCCATACATATAAATGCCTTTGTGATTAATACTACCGTCGTAGATTTGGCCACCAAGCCCTTCAATCAGACCGATTTCGCCGAAACCCAAACGGCGGCAAATTTCACGTACTGCCCAAGGTGTACCTTTGCGACGGTGCAAAAATACGGCATCTTTAATGAGCTTGCGACGGGTTTTATTGTCTTTGGCCAACCAATAACCGTCTGAGCCAACCATGCTTCGGCTCTCGGCCAACAGCTCAAGGTGTTTATCATCTACTTGCTCAAGCAAACGTGGAATGAGCTTAGTGAGTGTGAGTCGTCTGTAGCCATTACTAAGATTAGCCAAACGCGTAAAGCGTGGGTCTTGGTCGATAATTAAGGCATATTTGAGCTTAGCCATCCTGCTGCTCCATATCGACGGACAGCCCAAATGACACGCACCGCGCCCATTGATTAGGTGCAATCAAAATGACATCGCTGTCGCGCAATTCGCCATACTGATTGGACAAAATGACGTTGTACACGCCGCTTACCTTCAAGGCCGTCTGAATATCTAAAGGCACAACATCTTTGCCGAGCTTGGAATAGCGGGCGGTTTCATAGTCTGACCAAGCCGCGCTGGCAGCAGCTAAGACCGATTTTGAATCAGCCCCTTTGAACAGCACCAAGCGGGCATCAATTTTGTATTCCACCACTTCTGGCGCACGCACGATCACAGTGTCACAGAGTGGACGTACCGTCTCATCGCTCAATGCCGCTGACACCTTGTCAATCAATTCTTGGCCGGGCAGTCCGTCAGTCGTCAGCAACGTAACGGCTACCGTGCCGCCAATCGCGTTTCCGGAAGAATCAACATCGTTGCCGACGTGGACACCAACAATCGCTTGTGAAACCCTGCGCGCGTAATACTCGTAAGCCTTTCTCGGTCCTCCAACTGAAAATGCTTCAAAGGCAAGCAAAATACGCTCTCGGTAGGAGTCGTCACTCTCAATAACAACTCCGCCGGACGATACAGTAATATTGCTGACCTCAACATCAATCTCATCATGCAGTGGCTTGACCAAAGTATTGATTTGACCGATTGTCCAGCCATTTCCGGCTGTTCCGGTTATTGTGCATTGCGCCGGTAAATCGACCGTATTACGGCTGGATGACAAAGTTGCCGATGTGGTCGTTTTAAAAGTCAGTTCACCTACGCTGACTTGAGTACCAACCGGTATAAAAACCTGTTCTGCAGACAAGTTGGCATCACACGAAAATCGCAATGTTGTCAGAGCAGGTTGTGCCTCCAATCGTGGCGTGGCCACATCGTCGCCACATAAATCCAACATCAAACCGGTCGCAAAGCGCACGTGCTGTTGGCGGTAGGCTTCATTCACCTGCTGACGAGTCAATGCTTCACGGTAGGCGTACACATTAATCAGCAAACGTTCGATATGAGCCGGTTGCAAGGTTTTGCCACTGTCGCGCTCATATCTAGCAATGGTATCGGCCAAAATCGTCTGCAAATCATCATCTACGACCTTGACGTCTTCACGCTTTAAATTGCTTAAATCCACGTTGCATTCTCCAAATTCACAGCCGTGCTATAGACCTCGCCCGATACATCATCGGCCACACGCCAGCGGACGGTCATGGTGATGTGTGGGGCGTGGCCGCTAAAGGTTACGTCTTCGACGTCGGCGCGTTTTTCCCATGTCTGAATAGCCAATACGACTTCACGTACGATATTTGGCACAAACACGTCTTCCGGCGTGTCGATGTAATCGAAATGGTTGCTGCCAAAGTCCGGACGAGTTACATCCGAGCCTTTTCTCGTAGACAAAATGTTATGAATACACAGATCAATATCGTCCACGCCCTGAGCCAAGCCGCTGTCGCCGGGGGCGAGCTGCCAGTGTTTGGAAATCGGCGTGTCGAATTGCATAAGAAATCCCTGTATCCGTAATGAATACAGGGATTTTATGAAAGGCCGTCTAAAACTGATTTTAAAACGGATTAAAGACTATTCAGGTAAACCAGTTTTACCACCAGAGTCCCCGGGATGTTTATGTTTGGACAAAGGAATTCCATTGAGGATAATCTCACCATTCACTACCATAGTACCCTCAATATTTGCAGCATCACCACCACCTGAATTAACTGCTGACAGACCAGCTGTATAAGTCAACAATCCATTGACAGTCGTATTTCCGCTAACCATCGTTTCTGGAGTTTCGATAGACACTTTGGCTCCAGATTTAATTTTAACCACTCCGTCAGTCTGAACAGAAACATCCCCGCTGGAACGGTCATGCTCAATCACAGTGCCATTTTTAAATCGGCGTATCCATTTGTCTTTACTGCTTGCAGGAGGCTTGTCGGCCGTGCTGTAAATTGCGCCAATTACACAGCCGTTTTCGCCGCGAGCGTCCAGCAAGCAGACAACTTGCTCACCTTCGTCGGGCAGGCTGTAAAACTGATTACCGCCGGCAGCCGGTGTAATCATCGGTAGCCAGTCGGTTTCCATGTCTTCCAGGGCAGGGATTTTGACGCGCAGATTGTGACCGGCGTCATCCACCGCCGATACCACGCCGAATTGTAGGGTTGCCCCGAAATCATGGGTTTGTTGCATCCTGCTGCTCCTCGTCATCAATATACTCAATCATCTTAATATCCAGCTCTGTCGTGTAGCCACTGTTGCTGCGATATTCATGCCGCGCTTGCTTCACCAGATACTTACCGGAAAACTTACCCATGTTTTTCAGCCTAACGGTTTGCCCTGCAACCAGCAGCGCATTGCCGAACAACGTGATGCTTCCGGCACATTGATCGTCTTGTGCGTCAGCCAGTTTGGCATCGGCACGAGCATTAAGCTGCGCTTGGCTCTCTCCTTTATTCGGCACTATTTTCAAGGTGTCACCAGTGTGGCCACGTTTAGATTTGGGGCGTAAAGGTTTTGTTTTCCGCTTAGCAGACACCGTTTTTTTGGTTTTCGGGTCATAACCGCGCATCTCAACCTGGGTTGGCACGCCTTTAATCAAGTCACGTAGACGAATTCTCATCATATCTTCTGGACTCAACACCACCACGGCTTCACGCTCTTTCAGGGTAGCATTATCGGTAAACACCAGCTTATCCCCGACAATTTTGAAGGTGTGGCCATACTCTTTGGCCAACCGGCTTAAAAACTCAACGTCGCGTTCCTGATACTGAGTTACGCGTTTTATTTTGATGTCTTTAACTTGCCCGGTAAGCTGCAATTTCAAACGGCCTGCCACTTGACGAACAATCTCTGCAAGCGTGGTATTTTCATACGCACGACCTTTTAAGGTACGGCTTGCTTTACTGATACCTGCAGACAAAGCCTTCATGCTTACCGTTGACGGAGGATGGTTATACTCAATTTCAGCTATCTCAAAGCTGCCCAATGCCACCAAACCGGTAAATTGGTCGCCCAAACTCAACGCAAGTGCATCGCCTTGCTCAGGATACCAGCCACGCAGCCAGCGGCCGTCAGTATCTTCAAATTCTACCTGTAGCTCATCAGATTGCCCCTCAAGATAATCTGTATAAACGAAGGAAATCAGATACGGTGCAATGTCGCCGGTGATGTCTTTGTTTTCATAGCTCAGTGTGAAATCCGGCTTGGTTACCGGGTGTGTGCCGCCCGAACCGCCTTGCACGGCCAAGCCGGACAATAAAGACGAAATATTCATGGTCTTCCTTTTCAGACGGCCTTAACGCAGCCAAGGCGGTAAATCGGCCTGATTATTTTTAGGTTTGCTTTCCAGCACCGGCACAAACACCGTCAATCCGCTGACAAACTCTTCCGCCAATGGCAAATGCGGATTTGCCGCAATAAGACCGTCAATCAGTAGCGCGTTGCCGTAGTGCTTATGGGCAATCAAATCCCAGCGGTCACCATCTTTAGTTATATAACGTAAAACTGCACTCATGAATCACTCCGTGTTGCAAGCCATCCAGTCAAAGTTTCAACTGCTGACGCTCCATTCGCCATCGCCTCTGTTGCCGTCATAATGGATGACCCGGCGGCATCCAACCAGCCACCGACTGAACCGCTCTCATAACCCGATCTTAGGCTTGCCACCGTATTACCAAGCGCATTTCCAGCCATACCGAGCTGCTCTGCCAGTTTTGTTGCGCTCGTCAAGTCACCAACAACAGCCGTCACTTCTCCAATGCCGTTTAAGTTTTGTAGAACCGGCGCAGCAACACCAAGTGCATCACCGACCAAGTGCAAAAGCCCGGCAGGATCATTTTTTAGCTCTTTCGCCGCTGTAATAATGCCTCGTACTTGTTCAATGCCACTTTCTGCAGCCCTATAAATTTTTACTCCTGTCTCAACCGCTTTGATTACCTCAGACGCCTGTGCCTGAACCGACTCGGGCAGCAGGGACAGTAATGGATTTTGTTTGCCGCTGATAATCGCTGGTGTTGGCAGCGGATTATTTGGGTCGCCGACAAACTCGGTCAGCTCCACATCCAGCTCACGCGCGGCGGTACGGCCTTTGCTATCCTGAATCAATGTGCGCTCGGTCAGGCTTTCAATTACAAACCAACCGACAAATCGCCCTGAACCATAAACCAACGACACTGCCTGCTGCGCCTCCAGAGCAGCCAGTAAGCCCTTGTAGGCCGTGTCGGGATTCCCCAACATCCAATGCAGCTTTAACCCAAATCTCAGCGTGGTCAGCTCATTTTCCATCGCCTGCAGGCGTGGTCTTCCCTTAAGCACTTCATGCTTGGCAAACTTGGCCGAGTGCTGCGCTTCCAAGCTGGAAAAACTTTGCAAGGTTTCAAACCGTACATCGCCCAACATTGCATACATCAGAAAGCCCTCCGTTCACGGTCGGCCATCATACGTTGAAACAGCATTTCAAATTCGCGCAAACCAATTTGCAAGGCCGTTTGAATTTGTGCAGGGTTACCACCTGGCGCGTTGATGGTCGGATTAAAATGGATGGTCACACCGCCAGGGGCGGACGCAGCCTGCCGCGCCTGCTCGAAATCTGCACGATGACCGGATACACGCGCAGCGACATCAGCACGTAACTGACCGACACGGTTCGTAAAACTGTCTTTCAGACGGCCAGCCCATGTGCCGATAGTACCGATTGGCCGACTGGCCGTGCGACGGATACCGATGTCCAAACCTTGAGTGATAAAGCCACCAAAACGGCGGAATTCACGACTTGGAGAATGGATATCCATTACCGCCTGGAATTTTGCCTTAATCGAATTACCGATAGATGCAATTGTGTTATATACAGCTGCCGCCGCTGATTTAATGCCATTGATCAATCCCTGAATCAGCATCCGACCAAAGCCGGAAAAGGTTGACGGTAGGGTTACTCCAAACCAGCTCATCACACCAGCAAATGCCTGATAGAACAAACCGAGTGGTGAAAAATTGAGAATGGTTTCTGCAATATTGCCTATGCCACTACTGAAGAAGGCTGTGATTTTTGCCCAAAGTCCACTGAAAAATGTTACTAAGCTTTGCCATAATGCCTTTGCACCACCAACGACAGCAGACCAATTGTCATAAAGCAAATATGCAGCCACAGCTAACAAGCCTATAGCAATACCAATAGGATTGGCCATCAATAACATGCCTAAACGCATGAACAGGCCGGTAATCTGTAAAATCCCCGTGCGGAAGATATTGACGATAAACATACCGCCAAGGAGCGTGGTTTTAAATAAGGCCAAACCACCTATAAAACCAATCAGTGTACGGGTCAATGTAGGATTGGCAGCCGCCCAATCAGAAATACTATGAATAATGGGCGCGATAGATGACATTAAAGAATTAATCGCTGGTAGTAATGTCGAGCCAATAACAATCCCCAACTCTTTCAAGCTGTTTTTAAAGATTTCCCAATTGGCAGCTGTAGTCTCTGAGCGAGCAGCAAACTCTTTACTCATCGAACCTTCGAAACTCAACTTGCCATCTTTTCCTGTATCCTTTAAAGCTCTGATTGATTTCTCGTAAAGATCTACATTACCAGCCAAGACTGCGATGTCATCCGCGTACTCCAATCCGAATAAATCAACCAATGCACCCATTTGTTGTTCTTTGGGCAGCTTATTCAACGTCTTCAAAAAATCCTGTAAAGCTTGTTCCCCATTTTCGGAAATCGCTTTTTTCAAATCTTTTGATTCCAGGCCCATCATCTGCAAGGTTGCTTGAAATTTTTTCCCTTGTTTGTCGGCAGTCATCAACTTGGTCAGCATCCCATTAATTGCCGTACCGGCAACCTCGGGAGACTTACCCAAACTGATAAAAGTATTTGCTAAAGAGGCAGTCTGTAGCTCAGTCAATCCAAACTGTTTGGCCACACCACCGACACGTCCTAATGCATTGACAATATCTGAAGCTTTTGCGGGGCTATTATTGGATAAATGGTTAATTGCATCGCCAAGCTTACCAATCTGCTCAATAGGAATCTTATAGACATTGGCCAGCTTAGCCATACTTTCACCGGCCTGATCTGCGGACATATCAAAAGCAACCGACATCTTGGCAATCGTTTCCGTAAAGCCAATAATATCGTTCCGAGCTATACCAAGTTGACCGCCCGAAGCAGCAATAGCGGCCAATTCCTCTGCCGCCATTGGAATTTTGCGGGTTAGGGCGAGAATATCATTGCCCATTTGCTTGAATTGCTGTGGTGTATCAAAGTCCACGACTTTTTTCACATCAGCCATTGAAGATTCAAAGTCCATGGCCAATTTGACCGGGACAACAGCCGTCGCACCAATTGATACAACTGACATTACCTGTTCGCGCATTTTTCCACGCTGTTCTTTCAGATGACCAAGTTTTGTATCAATATTGGAAAGTTTGAGTTGTTTTTTACGAACTTTATCGATAGCTGTGCCAAGTTGGGTATATTCACGCCGTAATTCATTTACGCGTTGCCGTGACATCCGCAGCGGATTTTGCAAAGTCTGACCAATCAAACGTTGCCGTGCAGACAAGCGTTGTTGTTCGTCATTCAGACTTTTGATTGAACCTTTAAGACTTTTCAGACCTGAAATCGCTGCACCGGCAGCAAAACCGACCTTTACACCGATTGCCAAATCTGCGGACATGATTTATTATCCTAAGTAGATATTGAGGGATTTAAAAATGAATAAATTTTTTGATTTTGCTATCGATTTCCCAGCTGAAAAACTGGTTTCAGCAGCAATCCTTCTAGGATTCATAATCGGTAGCATTAAAGGAAATTGGGCGATGGGGATTGCTTACGGCATTTTCGCTCCGCTCACTTTAATCCCAGTAATATTACTCATCGCCTTTTTGGGTATTCTCTATAAATTTTTTACCCGAAACTAAATTGAAGACTTCCTGTAGCCCGCCTTGATTTGGCGGGCTGCTTCTTTTTGCCAGTCTTCAAACTCATCAAGCGGCATGGCATACACTTCTTGAATACTCCAGCCAAACCACCAAGCCAAATCAGCAACAGCATTCAAAAGCTGCTCATCGGCTTCTTTATTACTCAGCAGCGGCTTCGTCTTCTTGTGAGCGACGAAACCAGTCTTGCACCTGTTTGTAGTCATACAAATCCAGCTCGTCCAAATCTTCAGGCACCAAACCTGTGATGCGCGCGAAAATCGTCAACTCCTGCTCGGCATCGCTGCTCAAGTGCGCCACAGCACGCAAATCACCCACACGCGGACGGCGCAGTTTCAGTTCGGTCAGGTTTTCGCCCGTCGCCAAACGTACAGGATATTTCAGCTTTACAGTTTTGGTTGCACCCAAGTTTTCTTGCAGTTTTTGTGCTTCAGTCATCATTTAATCCTTTTGAAAATCAATAAAAAATTGCTGTACCCAAGAAAGATACAGCAATTCTGCCAAAGGCCGTCTGAACCGGCTTTTAATGTGTTTTAATACTTATGCGCCGATGTTTTTACGCATCTGTGCCAATACATCTACGCCGTCCACGCGCAGAATATTATTGAAGGAGTTGTAGTAGAAGAGCTCTCGGCCATCAGCGACTTGGCGGACTTCATTTACATGGAAAGTGCTGGAAAACTCTGCCTTTTCTTTTGGTTTAAAGCCACCCAACGCATCTTTGCCGAATGTGCCGGTCATGGTAGTGACCATCGGCACTTCTTTCTGCAAACCTGCTGCGTCGAATGTTTGCAGGTTAGAACGAATCATCAGCTGCACCGCTTTAAACGGATTCTTGCTGCGTGCGGCCACTTCGGGATAAAAGCTGTTCCATGTGATTTCGGATTCCAAAGCCTCCATGCCGCTTGGCAGCTTGATCGTACCGAAAAGACCCAAGCCGGTGACTTCATCCATGGTGAACTCGACTTCAGGCGCGGTAATTTCTGCCGCCTTGCCCAGTAGATTGTTGCCGTCGATATAGACGTTGGCATTGTAAATTGCATTTAATTGCGCCATGTTTCAGCTCCTTAATTGCCGCTGACCAAGTTGGCCAGATATTTGCGGGTCATTACCGAAGTATTGGTCAGGCGTTCGGCCGGAATTTTCGGCGTGTATTCATAAACGATGGGGACTTGGCCTTTGCTGAATGCGTCGACCAAATCGTAGTCGTAGTCCAAACTCAGAGAGAAGCCGACGATGGACGGCAACGTACTCATGTAGGTACGGACGGTTTCCAGCAGGCTGTCGAGCAAGGCTTCGTCAATCGGGCGGTCGACATATTGCAATTCGGCGCGACGGATGGACTCGTCAATCAAGTCGCCGGTACGTTGGGCTACCTCAAAGTTCTTGATGTGAGAAGTAGTTGGGAAACAGGCAAGGCGGTTACCCCACATACGATAGCCTGTACCGTAGGAATTGAAGACAGTCGTAATGCCTTTTTCATTCAGGCGGTTGGTTTCGGACTGCGGGTCGTCGGCGCGAGCAGTCAGACCGATTTCCACGCCGGTTACGCCCAAGAGTTCGCGGTTTGATTTACTGAACCAATAACCCTGCTCAACATCGGTCTTCATGCGCAGACCGGCAGCGTGGGTAGCCAGTGATTCCATACCCAACAGACCGATCACATGCGGGAAAAACAGCTCGGCACGGTCGCTTGATGTCTGAAAATTAATCGTACCCAATGGTCCACGGCCTTCGAGAGCTTTGCTCAAGGTCGTGCCTTCAGGTGCGTTGATATAGGCAATTGCATTCAGGTTGTCGGCCACAGTAATCATTTTGGCGGCGACGGTAGCCGTTTTGTCGTAATTCGGCACAATAATGATTTTGGCATCTGCACCTTGGCGATTGTAGCCTTCTGAGAGCAGCTCCAAGCCCGTGCGCTTTCCGGTAGCCGCGACATATGCACCGATGATGTCGGCCTCTGTTACTTTGGTCGGGTCTACGTAGCTGTAACTGATTTTCGGGGCGGTCGGTTTGGTTTTATACACAATCTCGCCGGTTAGCGTGTTGATGGTGTAGTGCTGGCCTTCGGTCAGTGCGGATGCGCCGTCAGTCAGGGCATAACCGGCAAGCAGTGCAGGTTTGGCGGTATAGGCTGTCAAGGTATTGCTGTCGACGGTCAATACTTCGTTCTGTACTTGGGTCTTATGGCGTGCGGGATCGCACACGTTAATCACATAAGCCACACCAGAAGCATAACGTGTCCAAATATTGGCCGCATCAGGCAAAGTAAAGCCTTTACCGGTCAGCTCACCGCCAAATTGTGCAAAGTCTTTCTTGGTTTGACACACAGTCAATTCGTTGACCGCACCGACTGGTGCAGTACCGACAATAGCCGTAATCGCACCGTCAACGGTATAGACAGGATTAGAACCACCGTCAATACGGATGGTCTCCGTACCATGATGATAGGCTGCTGCCATTATGAATTCTCCTTAGGTTTTAAATCAGGGTTTAATGCATTTCCATTCAAGCGGCCATGCACCTTAATGAGCAAGGGATTGGTATTGGGCTTACAAACTTCGACTTGTTGAGTTTCCGTCTGAATGGTCAGCTCATACTGCCATGCACCGGCATCTTCGTTTAAAAAACGCTCTTGCAATAAATGACACGGCAGACAGTTTGGAGGGCGGAAGCCGACAATCGCCAACCGGGCTTCGTCTAAAATCGCCAGCGTGCCTTCATCGCCGTGCAGATTGCTGCCGATAACGGTTAACACCAGCGTCATGTCGCGCTGCTGGGCAATGTTGCCCAAATGTTCCAAATCAGTGAACTTACTGCCACCGTAGCCCACCAAAATCGCACCGGTCGGGTGGATAAACTGGTATTCAGACGGCCTTTCGGGGAACGCTTCCACGATGACCCATGGAATGGCCGTCTGCAAATGCTCAACTACCGCGTCAATAACAGGACGTGTCGCACTCACAATCAATACCCCGTCATGTCAATACGCGAACCGCCACGCGTGTGATACGCGCCTGGCTCCGGCTGCGCCTCTTTGTCCAAAGTATCAACGCCGATATGAATTTTGCCGTCGCGGATGGCTTCCAACGTTTTCAGAGTCGCGTTGTAGGCAGTCTCCAACGTCTTCGGAAAATCCGCCCGATTGATGCGGCGCGAGTGCAGGAAATGGCGGGCAATGTTGATACACAATGGCGGCAACACCGTCGGTACCGACTTGAGAGGCAGCGGATAGCGTCCACGCAAATAGCCGTCAACCAAGTCGCTGGCATAGCGGATGGCTTCATCCACTACCGCCATATCCGGCTCAGTCGCACGCGGCTCATCGTTGGTCAACTGCACCAATTCCGGCTTACTCATAGCCTTGAGCATATTCTCGGCGTTGATGTAGTACATTACGCGTCCGCCTTTGTTTTGCGTTGCGTTTTGGTTTGAGACTCAGGCTCTTCAGTTGAAGTAGATTCAGACGGCGTTTTCTCTTGAGCTTCTGCCTGTTGTGCATCCAGCTCTTCGCCTGTAGTTGTCGTAGGCGTCACATGAGCGGCCACTGATTCGTATTGTTCAGGTGTCAGCTCAATAGCTTCGCCTGCTTCCACGCGAAATTGCTTACCGGCTTCGTCTTCAAGAATCAATGCAGTGTTTGCGATATAAACCTTAGCCATGATTAACCTTTCAACAATACACGAACAGTTTCACCTGCGGCGGTTGCAGCAGTCAGAGCAGTACCGGCAATTTTTGCCGCACCGGATACTGCACAGCCTTGTGCGTCTGCGCCTACTTCAGCACCGATAGCCACTGCGCCACCTGATTCGACAACAGCGATACCGACCACATCGACTGCAGCAGTATCACCAGTTTCAACATCATATGGAGCGACACCCAAAACGGTCTCGCCGGCTTTAGCCTGTGCGCCTTTAAAATTAACAAAGCGGTTTTTCACAATCGCGCCTGTTGCGGCAATGGTAGTTACCAGTACCACTTGTTTGGTTTGAGCCATTTAAACCTCTACTTTCTGCATAACTGCATTTTCTTTCAAACGATAAGCTTCCAATTCCCACAGATGGCGAATAGCATCTTGGTATGCCAATTCACAGCCCATCTGTTCGTCAAAAATATCGTGGCTAAAACAAGCCGCCTTACCAATCACGACAAAACCTGATTTCAGGGTCAACGAGCAAACGATTGCAGTTGTCTCACCCACACGGTGATAATCAGCCTTATCAATCTTGTTTTCGATTTCTTGAGGTGTAATCTTTAAGCTCATATTTTTTCTCCCTAGCCGTCTAGGCACTCCAGACGGCCTTGTCAATTAATCTACTGCGTTTTCAAACAAGAAACCGCACGCACTACCCACCACAGCCGCTTTGCGGATATCGGTATAACGGGCGTATTCGACTTTGCCGCCAACTTCTTCATAACGGTCGACCACAGGCATGCCACGGCGGCGGAAGGTATAACCGAATGCAGGTTCGCCTTCGTCATTGCCGTCTGAAACCAAATCGGGTCGAACAATCAGGCTGGCAAATTTACCCCAAACATCCTTGGTGGGTTTGCCGGTTGCAACAGATGAAACAGCCTGACCGACAATGATGTCATCCAGTTCCAGCAGGTTTTTCAACTGCTCGACAGTCAACAGAGATTTACGGTCATTGGCGGACAGGGAGGCGAGGAGAGCCTTATTGCGCTTGAGTTGAGACAATACGCTGGCACCTACTACCAATACGCCGGGGCGCACACCGCAAGCTGCACGGACGGTTTCACGTGCACTTTCAATATCGGCCAACGGGTCTGAATTATCGGCACTCCACTTTTTCGTAGCCGCCAAATCTTTAGTGTGGCCACTCTGATAAGCAGATTTCGCCTGCAGCAAAGCAGCCGTTTCGATTTCTTGGCGCAGTTGCACACCCTTGGTAGCGCGACGGGTAGCTTTGGCTTGCTCGTTAAACAGCGATTCCGCTTGCTCACGGTAATCCACACCAGCCGCTAAATCGTGTTCTTCCAACACAATCGGCAGATAGTTCGGCGCATCCAAAGTAATCACGTTAGACGCTGCGCCGACGGCACGCTTGGTGTCGTATTCGACAAAAGAGCCTTTGCCAAACACCGGCACCTGTACGCCTTCTTTATCAGTGAATACTTGAGGGAAAATTTTCTCGGCAATAAATTCCGCGTTTTTATAACCGACTGCCAGATTGGTTAAAACTGGATCGACCTGACCGCGAAGGCGGCGCAAATGTGAACTCATCGTTCATCCTTTCAAATTGAAATGCGACGACATCGTCGCTTTTGGGTTAAACGGCGGTACGGCGTGCCGCTTCTTCGTAGCTGATGCCTTCTTTAGCTGCTAAAGCCACAGCACGTTCGTGATGGCTCAGCGCATCAGGATTAGCCGCTTCGGCAAAATCGGCCGGCAGTCCGGAGGAAGCCATAGGAGTAGTCCCTTTGGTATAGTGGCCGCTTGGCAATACTTCCGGCAGGTTGCGCAAGAATTGGCGCAACGCTTCGCCAATGGTGCTGCCTTCGCCAAAATCGACGCTGGTATGTTCGGGGTATTCTGCGAAGTCCAATACCTGCACCACCAAATCCTTATCAGCGGGTTTCAGACGGCCTTCTTTTACCAAGGCTTCGGCAAATTCGGCATTCTGATCATGTTGACCTTCACGCAAGGCTTGGTCTTGCTCGTCTTGCAAGCGTTTCAGCTCTGCTTCCGCAGCGGCTGCCTTAGCTTCGGCTTGTTCACGGGCGGCTTTTTCGGCTGCCAGTTGTTCTTCGGGCGACATAGAGGTCTCCTTGTTTTCATGGGTTTGAGATTCGTTTGGGGTTACAGGGTCGGCAAATGCCGGTGTGGGCGGTTCGGGCTGCCAGTCTGCCAATTCTTCAATGTCGCGAATTTCCCAATCGGCAACGACTTTATCGGCGGTGGCCGCGTCGTACTGCTCAATCAGCCACTCACGCAGACGGCGGAAAATCGAGGCCGTGCGGCGGTGTGCATATTCGGAAAACTCGACATACTCATCGTCTTCAGCAAAATTAATGGCGGATAAACCTTTTACCGCAGGTGGTTGCGCACCGAGAAAACCGACATGGCGCAGATACCAAGAGCCTGGCTTCGGATTGCTCGGACTGTCGGGCGGATAGAAACTGGCCGACACTTTTTTGTAGCGGCCGCTTTGTACAAGACTGACAAAATCATCGTCCATTTGCGCAAAATCGGCTGACAGCACACCACCATCGGCTTGCAGACTGCCCACCCAGCCATAGGCCGGGATAACCAGTGGTGCTTCATGCAGCTTTGGATCATATGCAGCAGCTGCCTGAGCCACATCCGCATCGGTAATCGTCACTTTTCGGCCGTTATTGTCAGTACGCGTGCCGGATTTAAAAATTTCAAACAACTTTTTCACAAAAAAGCCCCATCGGATTGATGAGGCTATTTTGACAAAGGCCGTCTGAAACAGCTTTTAATGCGGTTTAAAACATGTTTTACTCAAAATGCGCAAAAACGGCATTTTTAGCGAGTTTATGGCTCAGGGTAGGCAAACCCCCGACCAAGACGAGAAACGCAATATAAAAGCGGTCAGGATAAAACCTGACCGCCATTCCGTTTTATTACGAGACTTATCCAAACAAATCAGTCTGTCTTTTCGACCTTTCCGCATCTCCGACTGCTTTCACAATGCGATAGATTTGTTGAACAGTTAAATCAAATTTCTTACTTAACGCCGCATGATTCTTACCATTAAATTCCCGATATACCTGTTGGTCTCTTTCCGATACCTTGCCGATATGGTTCTTCGGGATATAAATCAATTGGCCTCCCCAGTTGTCCGTAATGAATCTTGCCACCTTCTTACTTACCACCTTCGCCTGAGTTTTATCCAACATCGGTAGCTCAGAACATAAACAGGCAGACATTTGGTCTTCCAAATCGGTTACCAGCTCGGGTACACGCTCATCAGCCACTTAGCACCTCCAGTTTTCTTTCCTCGCGTAACAACCATTGTTTCAAGTGTTCAATGACCTTCTGTGCATTATCAATATCAAGCCAGCCATGATAATCAACGCCGACCATACGCTTTACAAACCTGCCCAAAGCCAGCTCGGACGGATTTCTTACTGCACCGATACCGTGTAGTTCAAGCCATAACGCACGTATTTTTTTAATTTGGCCATCAACCGCAGGATGGGCAGGCCGGACTTTAATATCTGGCTTGTCACTTTTAGCCTGAGCTTTTGTCGTTACTACAAAACCACGCGCCTTCAGAGCCGTTACCACCAGTTCTAACTCATCGACCGACAACTTAGTGCTGCTCGTTTTCCCGCGCGAAATATTGGCCAATAGCGTACGATACTCGCTATCGGCCATCATCAACTGCGTTTTACCTACGTGAATCAGACGGATTAAACGCTGTTTTTTCGCTTTTGCCGTTTCCATGCTAATCCTTTCTTTTCACATACTGAAACGCTGTTTCATATATTTAAATAAATCAATATATTATGCCTGATTCTACATTTAC
>QWCZ01000464.1_pt1 | contig 22846 bp, 11 predicted proteins | sample 1972651 | NCBI WGS metagenome assembly QWCZ01 (sample SAMN09866695, study PRJNA288562) | Human oral metagenome isolate pre1_saliva, whole genome shotgun sequencing... | isolation source: mouth | host: Homo sapiens | place: USA: California
CTATAGGATTTCTGATATTGAAAATATATGGAATTTACAAAACGAAATTTATGTAAAAGATGAAGATTATATAGAAGCAATTAGGAAAAATTTTGATCCATTTTTGTCATATGGAAATTTTATTAAGGTAAGAATGACAGAAGAAGGAAAAGACTTGTATGAAAGAGTAAATCAGAATAGACCAAAACTAGTAAAAGAGGAGGGAGATATATATACATTTGAATGTAGTGAGAAACTAGCAAAGGTGTATTTTGCACAGTTTTATGATGATATTGAAATAATTGAACCAGAGAGCTTGAGGGAGAGTTTTAAGGAAAATTTTAAAAGAACTTATGAGATATATAAATTGGAGGGAAAGTAATGGAGAATAGGGAACTTGTTAAAGAAAAAGATAGAGTAGATCTTTTAAAAAAGATATTTGAAAATACAAAATTAGAAGTTACAGAAAGTTATAGCTACCCTGCTATAAAAGAAGATTTAAGTGATGTCATTTTGTATCATATTAAAGAAGTAACTTTTGAAGGAGAGGAAAAGAGTCCTAGAAGGGAAGCCTTTGAAAATGTTATAGGTATGATACAAAATGAAGGAGTCAATTTTATATATTTAATCTTAGGAGATAAAAAAGGAGTTTCATTTTATTTTGGTTTAATAAAAGAAAGTAATTATAATTATGATTTACCTATGCCTATTAGAGAAATGGGAAATAACTTTTTGAAATCAGCTATTAGAGGAAATTTTAGAGGAAGTAAGATAGAAGAAGTTAATCCTGAAAAAATGAAAGAAATATTAGAAAAAATAGAAACTAATAGTGAGAATAAAAGCCTTCCTAAAAAATTTGCTAATATAATGGGAACTCCAGGGATAAATGAAACTGAAGATAAAAAAAGTTTTCAAGGGGTAGACAGGCTTGTTGATGTTATGCTTGGAGATGAATTTGGATTATGTATTATAGCAAAACCTATTTCTAAAAAAGCCATTACAAAAATTGAAAATGATTTATATTATATCCATAATGAATTGAGTAGCCGTTCTAAGTATAGCCTTCAAGATGGTGAAAATAAAAGTAGTTCATTAAGTGATACTAAAAGTAAAAATGATTCTACAACTATAGGAACAAATGAGACTAATTCTACTAATAATTCAGAAACAGTAGGAACAAGTGAAACAGTAGGAACAAATGAATCAAATACAAAAGGGACAAGTGAAACAAGTGGAAGCAGTGAATCAAGTACAAAAGGAACAAGTGAAACAACAGGTAGCACTAAATCCGATACAACAGGTTCTAGTAAGACAACAGGAACAACCGAAAATAAAACACTTAGTTCAACTGAAACAAGTGGTACAAGTGAAAATAAAAGTAGTGGAGTAACAAAGAGTACTAATGAAAATAAATCTACTAATATAGGAAAAAGTTATAGTGAAAATGATAGTATAGGTATAAATAATAATTTTAATATAAAATTAGAAGAAGAAATAAAGGTAAAAGAAGAGATAAAATTAAAAAAAGAAGAATTAAAAAAAGAAGAAATAAGAGAAGATAGAAAAAAAGAAGAAAAAGGAAAAGATGTAAAAGGAAAAATTGAAAGTACTACAAGAGGAGAAAGTAGCAGTTTTTCAGTAACAAAGGGAAATTCATCTAGTACAACTACTTCAACAGGATCAAGTAATTCTGAAAGTTTCAATAAATCAGTAGGAACAAATAGTTCAAAGAGTACTAGTAAATCAGCCTCTACTGGAACAAATAGTTCAGAGGGGATTACTAATTCTGTTACTAGTGGAAGTAGTACAACAAGTGGTACTAATGAATCTTCAACAATAGGAACTAATAAAACAAGTGGTAGTAATGAATCCTCAACAACAGGAACTAGTACAACAGTTGGTACCAATAAATCTAATACAATAGGTTCTAGCATAAGTAAAGGTGTAAGTGAAAATACAACAAGTGGAACAAGTGAATCAAATACAGAAACTGTATCAAAAGGTGTTTCTCAAAATATAAGTCGTGATATTTATAATAAAAGAGCTACTGAATATGCAAAATATATTGATGAAATATTACTTCCGATAATTGATTATGGGAAAAGTAAAGGACTATATCTAACAACAACTTTTATTTTTTCTGATAAAAAAGCACAGTTAGAAAAACTTGGAAATACAATGAAATCACTATTTTCAGGGAAAAAAGGTAATAAAAATCCACTTGAATTTGAAATACTAGATGAAAATGATAAAAAGATTGATTATTTTAAAAATTTTCAAATTCCTGAATGTGTAACAAGAGATGATGAACATGCTTTAACTTTAAAATCACATCTTGTTCAAGATAATAGTGTAAGTTTAGGAAATTGGTATTCACCTAATGAATTGGGACTTATGGCAAGTTTACCTAAAAAAGAAGTTGTTGGACTTGCACTTAATGAAGAAGTTGAATTTGGTTTAAATGCTAAGACTCCTGATAGTAATGAAGAACAAATATCATTAGGTAATTTAGTTCAAAGTGGAAATGAAATAGATATGGAAGTAAGTCTTGAAAAGTCAGCATTAAATAAGCATATATTTATAACAGGAGTAACAGGAACAGGTAAGACAACAACTTGTCAAAAACTTTTACTCGAAAGTAAATTACCATTTTTGGTTATAGAGCCTGCTAAAACTGAATATAGAATTTTAATGAATAACAAAGAGACAGAAGATATATTAATATTTACTTTAGGAAAAGATGATATTGCACCATTTAGATTAAATCCTTTTGAATTTTTTGAAGGAGAAAGCATAACTTCAAGAGTAGATATGTTAAAAGCAGCAATGGAAGCCTCTTTTGATATGGAAGCAGCTATACCTCAAATTATAGAATCAGCAATGTATTCTTGTTATGAAGATTATGGTTGGAATATAGATAATAACAAAAATGAAAAATTTTCTAATCCTTATGATGAAGGTGTATACTCTTTCCCTACTTTAGAAGATTTATTAAATAAAGTAGAAACAGAAGTTATGTTAGAGGATAAGGAATATTTTGATGACAGATTGAAAAAAGACTATATTGGGTCAATAACTGCAAGATTACAAGGACTTTTAGTTGGGGCAAAAGGACAAATGTTAAACACAAGAAGAGGTATAGACTTTAGAGAACTAATAGAAAAGAAGGTTGTTCTTGAAATAGAAGAAATAAAAAATGGAACTGAAAAATCTTTAATTATGGGATTTATTTTAACTAATTTATGTGAGGCTTTAAAAGCTAAATTTAAAAAGGATAAACACTTTAAACATATAACTTTAATAGAAGAAGCACATAGATTGTTATCTAAATATTCACCAGGAGATAGTTTAAATAAAAAAAATAGTGTTGAAACATTTGCAGATATGTTAGCAGAAGTTAGAAAATATGGAGAATCTTTAATTATAGCAGACCAAATACCTGATAAGATGACACCAGAAGTTCTAAAAAATACTAATACAAAAATAGTTCATAAAATATTTGCAGAAGATGACAAGGAAGCTATTGGAAATACTATATCTTTATCTAAAGAACAAAAAGATTTCTTATCAAGTTTATCAACAGGAAGAGCAATAGTATTTAGTCAAGGTTGGACGAAGGCTTTACAAGTTCAAATAAAACAAAGAACTAATACAACTTCTGATGAAAATATAGATGAAGATAGATTGAAAAGTAGAGTGGAAGATTTTTATATAGAAAACTATAAAAAAGGTATTTTTATAGGAACTAAATATGAAAAGATATCTAAAGAAGATTTTGAATTTTGTCGAGAGTTCTCAACTAATAAAGAAGCTGTAAAAATATTTAAAGGAATTTTTGAAGAAAATACAAATAGTTTTAGAGAATTTAAAGATATAGCTAGTTTATTAATGGATAAGAGTTTTTGGAAAGAAGTTAAATCAGTTTTAAATAATGAAGAAGAGGAAGTCTCTCTTCTGAAAACAAAATATATAACATATCATAAAGTTTTTAGTGATAATTTATATGAAATTATTTTTCATAAATTCTATAAAAATCTTGAAAATATTGATAAAGAACAAATAAATAATATAAAAAACTCTATAAAAAAAGTTTTTAATAGTGGTGATTTTAAATTAGATGCAGAGGCAAAAGAATATAGAAGATGTTTAAAAAAATTTATTAAAAAATAAAATAAAAATTTAAGGAGGAATAATTATGGGATTTTTAGCAGCAATAGGAAGTGCGATAGGAAGTTTTATTAGTACAACAGTTGGTAAATTAGGAAGTGCAATAGCAGCAGGGGTTAAGTATTTAAGTACTGTAGCAGGGCCTGTACTTTCAAAGGTGGCAGATGTAATTTCAACAATATCTTCAATTTTAGATATATCAAAGGTTAATGATAGACCTGAAGATTTAGGAGTTAAGGCAACAATGGCAGATAGAAAAATGGAAGATTTTGATTCATATAAGGATTACATAAATTATTTAAGTAATGATGTAGAATTAACTGATGAAATGAAAGACAAGTTGAAAGATGAAAAATTTAAGGCTGAATGTACTTGTATTGGAGCAGCAATACAATGGCACGGAATAGATGAAAAAATGGAATTTAATATGGGAGTTCCTGATGCAACAAGATTAGTTGAAGCTGGAGTAAATACGGTTGAGGCATTTAAAACAATATCAGATACTTTTAAAGAAAATAATGTTGAACCTAGAATCAATGATGCTATTGAATATAAATTGCCTATTGATGAAAAAGTAGAAGTAATTGATACTTTAAAAGAAGGTGTAGACAAAATAGATAATTCTAAAGAAATCTGGGATAAATTAGACAAGATGTTGGAGGATATTTAGAATGAAAATTCATAGATATTTTTTCTGGATAGAAGACAATTTTATTGAAATATACAAAGATGGGAAACTTGAAAGATATGATGGAGAAGATAGAACATATATCAATAATTTAGAAAATTTCTGGAAAAAATGGGAAAGTAATTCTAGGATAATGTTATCTGATGAAAAAATAGATTTTACTTTTTTAGTAGATGAAAAAACTGATAGAGAAAACTTATTAAATAGTATAGAAAAATATAGTTATGAAATAGATTTAAGCTCTGAATTTTCTTCAGAAGATTTAAAAAAGATTTTAGATATTAAAAATATCAAAAAAGTAATATTTAACTATAACAATGAAGAAATTGCAATAGCAAAAACAGAAGAAAAGTATATGGAAACAGAGTTTGAAGATGAATTAACTAAAATATTTATATTAGGAAATAATATAAATGAAGATATTTTAAAGGAAATTTCAAATCAAAGAGTGGAGAAAAAAGAAAAAAAAGACTATAAACTTGGAAGATTAGGTAGCTATTTTAAAAAAAAGGGGAAGAATAGGGAAAAATAATGAAATTGAGGCTTTTGCATTACCAAAATAGTTTGCAATAGCCTCATTTTATAGGAGGAATTGTGATAGAAAAAATTAAAAGTATAGAAGAACTTGGGAATTTGAATGATTTTAAAGAAATTATAAATATATTGATAGAAAAAACTAATGAACTTGAAACGGAATTAAAAGACTTAAATACTAATTTTGATAGTAGAGTAAGAGAAATAGTAGAAAAATATTTAGTAGAAATAAATAATAAAAATGAAGTTTTAGAAACTCAAACTGAAAAAATAAATATCAATAAGTTTATAGAAACTTTTCCAAAAGATATTAAAGTAGAAAATTTTTCTGAAGAAATGGAGAATGAAGCTATTATGAATAAATTAATAGAAATATTTAAAAATATATTTGGTAGAAAAGATGAGAAATTAAAAAAAGCTAGTGATGATATAGAAAGTAAAACTCTGGAAATTAATAAATTAAAAGAAATTGAAAAAAAATTAGATAAAGAAATAGAAGCTAAAGAAAAACAAATAGAAACTTTAAATACAAAATATAAAGAGGAAAAAGAAAAGTTTGAAAATGATATAAAAGAATTAGATGAAAAAATAAGAAATAAAGAGATTAATATTAAAAACTTAGAAACTCAAATAGAAACTTTAAATACAGAATATATGCAAGAAAAAATAAAATTTGAGAAAAATATAGAAGAGTTAAATAAAGAAAAAACTAAATTAAATGAAGATATAAATACTTTAAGTGGAAAATATAAGGAATTAGAAAAATCAAATAATGAATTAATAAAAGATAAAAGAGAAAAAGAAATAAAAACAGAAAAACTGATGAAAGAATATGAGGAAGTAAAACAAGAAAGAGATTTAATGGGAGATTTATTAGTAGCTAGAAAACTTTATGATAGCTATTTAGAAATGGATATAGAAGTAAAATCAAAATTTAAAAATATATTGTTACAAAAAGACTTTGAAAGTTTTCTATCTTCTGGCTATTCAACTTCAACAATGGATAATATTTGGGACATAGTTAAAGTAGAGTACAAAAATATTCCAAGTGAAAATTTAGAAAAACTAAAAGAAATATTTAAGTTCTTTATAATTCAGATGAATAAAAAATTTAAAGATCCAAATTTCGCTTTAATAGAAGCAACTTTAGAAGAAGAATTTGACCCAGTAACTCAATTTGATTTAAGTCAAAATAGCAGAGGGAAAATAGCAGAATTTATTTTTTATGGTTATGGAACTTTGGAAGATAAGGCTAATCCAGAAGATGAAGATACAATTGATAAAATTAAAAAAAGACCTTTAGTTTTAACAAAATAGATTTTATAGAGGTAAAAATGGAAAAAAATAGAGTTTGGAATATAAAAAAATACAGAGAAATAGAAAAATTTAGACTATATGATGATATAAAAATTTCAAATATAGATTTTTTAGAAGACTTTTCAAGGTTATATAAAATTTTTCAAAAAGCAGTTAACAGCAATAAAACAAATAAAATTTTAATAAAAAATAAAAAATTAATTTATATAAAGGGACTAATTTCTATAATAACTGAAGAAAAAATTACAGTTGACACTAGTGATGAAATTGATAGTTATATTGAAGAAATAAATAAGAAATATAATAAAATAAAATTTAACATTCCAGATATGAGAGAATTATTTTTTCTTGATGAAAAAAAAGTATTAAGTAAAGGATATTGGTGGTACAAAGCTGAAAATAATTATAAATATAGTCGCTCTACTAGTGGAATAGGAGATTTTAAAGTTATAGCTATCTCAAAATTAGATGAGTATATAAAACAAAAAATAGAAAAAGATAATTTAGCTAATGAAGAATTAGTCTTATTTAGAATATTTTTAGAGCTAGGTTTTATTATAGAAACAGAGTATGAAAAAGAATTTGAATATTTAATTAAGCAATATAAAAAATTTTATAGATATTTAAGTTCAGTTTCTTATTCTAGTAAAGAGAATAAAATAGTTATTATTTGGAATAAAGAAAAATTAATAAAAGATTTAGAAGTAATTCAAAGTGAAAACTTTAAAATAGAAATACCTTATAATGCAAATGAATTAGGGCTAGAAAGAGAAATTATTTCTTTAAATAAAAAAACTTATTATTTTAGCAATGGGGATAGAGAAGAATTAAATATAGTAGAAAATCATATAGAATCAAAATACTATTTTTACAATGGTGATATGGAAAAGAGAACTTACATAGATGGAATTCTACAAGGAGATACTATTTTGAAAAAAAATGAAAAAGAAATAAAAAAACTTTGTAACATTGGAGAGATTGGAGCAGACTCTAAACTAAAATATTATCTTTCAATAGATAAAGAGAGAATAAATATTGACGAGTATCGAGAAAATATTCTTCTAGATCCTAATATTGGTCATTGGGATTTAAAAGATGAAGATATGGAAGAATTAAGAAAAATATTTGGAAAAAATGTTTATAAAAGAGAACCACAAAAAGATGTAAATCGTGAAGGTATAGTTGCTATAGACTTTGGAACAAAAAGTACTGTTGTAGTTTATCAAAATGATAATGGGAATATAATACCAATGAGAATAGGTGGAAGACCATTAAATAAAGAAGTAGATGCTAAAGACTATGAAAATCCAACAGTAATAGAATTTAAAGCTATAGATAAATTTTTGAAAGATTATAATGAAAAAATTGGTAGACCCTATACGAAATGGGAAGATGTAACAGTTTCACACACTGCATTGAGTAATTTATTTGAGAGCAATAGTGAAAACTATAATTCTATAATGACAGAAATAAAGCAATGGACAGTTAATAAAAATGATGAAACAATTCTAGTTGATAAAAAAGGAAGAAGAATAAAACTTCCTCCATATTTAGAAAAAGAAGAAGATTATTTAGACCCTATTGAATTGTATGCTTACTATATTGGAAGCTATATAAATACAATGAGGAATGGTATTTTTTTAAAATATATTTTATCTTTTCCTGTAACTTATGAAAAAGTTATAAGAGAAAAAATCTTAGAGAGCTTTAAAAAAGGTATACAGAAGTCTTTACCAATAGAAATTCAGGAAGATAAAGAATTAATGAAAGAATTTAAAGTTAAACACGGAGCGAATGAGCCAGCAGCATTTGCAGTATGTGCTTTAACTGAGCTTAAAATAGAACCTAGAGATATAAAAGACAAAGTATATTATGGAGTTTTTGATTTTGGTGGAGGAACAACAGACTTTGATTTTGGAATTTGGAAATTTGCTAGTGAAGAAGACCAAGAAGCAGGATATGATTATGAGTTAGAACATTTTGGAGCAGGTGGAGAAAAATATTTAGGTGGAGAGAATATAATAAAAGATTTAGCTTATAATGTTTTCTATGATAATGCAGAAAAATTAAGAAAAGAAAATATACAATATACAAGACCAGAAGGTTATGATGAACTAGCTGGTGAAGAAACTTTGGTTAGCAAAACAAGAGAAGCTAAATTGAATACAAAAATATTAGCAGAGAAACTAAGATCTATTTGGGAAGAAAATGAAGAACAAAAAGAGCCTATAAAATGTATTCTTTATGATGCAGAGGGAAAATTGAATACTAATTTAGAATTAAAAGTTAATGATGAAAAATTGAAAAATATAATAAGAGAAAAGATTGAAAGAGGAATAAAAAACTTTTTTATTAAAATGGAACATTCTTTTAGAGATGAAAATGTAAAAGAAATAAATATTTTCTTAGCAGGAAATTCTTCTAAACATCCTTATGTTGAAGAAATATTTAAAAGATACCAAGAAGAAATGAAAGAAAATATTAAATTAAATATTTATAATACAAAAATTTTTGAAGAAATAGAAGGAAAAACAAATATAAAACCAAATGCTAAAACAGGGGTTGCCTATGGATTAATTTATTCAAGGGATAGTGGAAATATAAAAGTAGTCAATAGAGATGAGCAAGAAAATATTGGAAATGAAATTAACTTTAAATTCTATGTTGGAACTAATAGAAGAGGGAAATTTAATTGTATTTTAAGTCCAAATTCAATTTATGAAAAGTTTGAGTTTTTTGGAGTATTAAAAACAGATGTTTTTGAGTTTTATTACACAACATCTTCAGAAGCAAATACTAATGAAATGCCTATATCTGAAGCTAAGATAAAAAGAATTAATTTAAAAAATGAATATAGACTTGAAGATAGATATAGAATTTATTTTAAAATTACAGAAGTAGAAACTTTAGAATATGTTATTGTAGAAAATGAAGATGGTATTGAAATAAAAGAATTTATTGAGGAGGGAACAATAATTCTAAATTAAGGGAGGGGAAAATGGAAAAGGAAAATAAAGAAATTAATACTAAAATTGAAAAATTTGAAAAAGTAAAAGAATTTAGAGATTTAAGTAGTTTAAAATTAATAAATAAAGATAATAGTACAATATCTCTTAATGAAAAATTTAAAGATTTTCAAGAAATTTACTCATTAATAACAAGAGATATAAAAACTAATGATAAGAAGTGGATATTTTCTAAAAAAGATGAGGTTTATTACTATTTTATAAATATGCTTAGAACAAGTACTATTTTGAAGGGTAGTATTGATGAAAGAATAAAAGAAATAAATAGTATTTCAAATAATTTTCAAGAATATAATATAAAATTCAATATTCCAAATTATGAAAAATTAGAAGAGTTTTATAGAAAGGGTATTATTGGATCTGGAAGTTGGTATTATAAAAGAGAGAATTCAGATTATGATTATACTTATAAAGGATATTCAACAGACACTAAATATATTTTGGGATTCTTTTACATTAATGATTTTATAGATAGCTTAGATATTAGAAATCAAAGTTTAAAAATAGAAACTAATATTATAAAAGAAATAGATAAAAAAATTGAAGAAAATGCAATAGAAATAGATAAATATACAGATTCAAATAAATTTATTGATATTTTAAGTGAAATAGGAGTTTTTGATAAAACAAAAGCAGAAAAATTAATAAAAAAAATGAAAGAAGAAAGATATTCTGCTAAAAATACTAATATAAAATCGGAAGCTAAAACAATAGGAGATGTTATTAAATACATATCAAAAGAAATATCACCAAAAGAACTTTTAGATAGATATAAAGCTACATTGTTAGAAAGTAAAGAACTAAAAGATTTTGAAGTTATTTTAAATTATAACTTATTGGATACTGATATTATCAATGGGGAAGATAATCCAAAGAAGTTTAGAACCTTAGTTAATCTATATAAAACATATAAAAACTATATTTCTTGCATCTATACAAAAGATAATACAGAAGATACTGTTGAATTAGTTTTTAACTTTGATAAGATTATTTCTTCTGCTGAAAATAGAGAAGAATTATTTGACGGAATAGAAATCTTATATAAAGATAATGATTTAGGAATAGAAAAAGAAGAAATTTATAATGATAAAAATATTATCTATTATAAAAATGGAGATATTGAGGAAATTTATAATCCAGAGTCAGATACAAAATTATCAGTATATAAATATAAAAATGAAGGAAAAGAAAAAAGAAGCTATGTAAATGGAATACTTGAAGGAGAAAGTTTTTTTGAATTTGAAAATGGAGATACAGAAACAAGAGGATATAAAAATAATATTTTACAGGGACTAGCTATTGAAAAAAAAGGAGATAAAGTTAAAGAATATTTCTATAATAATGGTAATAGAGAGGAAATGCCAGTATTAAAAAAATATCTTTCAATAGATAAAGAAAGAATATATATTGATGATTATGAAGAAAACAGACTTACTGACTATAGTTTAGGACATTGGGATTTACAAAATGAGGATAAAGACAAAGAAGAGTTAGAAAAAATCTTAGGAAAATCTGTCTATGATAGAGACCCTAAAAGAGATATAAATAATGGAGGAATAGTTGGTATAGACTTTGGAACTAAAAGTACAGTTGTTGTTTATCAAAAAGATAGAACTACTATCTTACCTATGAGAATAAGTGGTGGAATAATATTAAATAATGATGTAAGAGATGAAGATTATGAAAATCCAACTGTTATTGAATTTATAGATAAAGTGAATTTTTTAAAAGATTACAATGCTAAAGAAGGAAGACCTAATACTAAATGGGATGATATAAAAGTTTCTTATACTGCTTTTAATGATTTAAGTGAAGGAAGAGGTGAACAATTTCACTCTATAATTTCTGATATAAAGCAATGGGCAGTTAGAGATGAAAGCATTAAATTAAAAGATAAAAAAGGAACTGAATTTGAAATACCTAGTTATTCAGAATTAGATAAAAATAAGGAGAAGGAAGAGTTTTTAGACCCTGTTGAATTATATGCTTATTATATTGGAAGCTATATTAATACTATGAAAAATGGAATTTATTTAGAATATTATCTGTCTTTTCCAGTAACATATAAAATATCTGTAAGAGAAAAAATACTAGATAGTTTTAAAAGAGGAATAAAAAAATCTTTACCTATTGGAATACAAAATGATGAGAAAATAATGAAAAGATTTAAAGTTGAACACGGTTCAAATGAGCCAGCAGCTTATGCAATATGTGCTTTAAAAACGTTCAAAATTGAGCCTATAGATGAAGAAGATAAAATTTATTATGGAGTTTTTGATTTTGGAGGAGGAACAACAGACTTTGATTTTGGAATTTGGAAGTTTGGTAAAGATGAAGATGGTTATGATTATGAATTAGAGCATTTTAAAGCAGGTGGAGATATAGATTTAGGTGGAGAAAATATAATAAAAGAATTAGCTTATAAGGTTTTTACGAATAATTCTTCTAAATTAAAAGAAAGTAAAATTCATTATACAAGACCTCCATATTATACTGAAATTATTGAAGATATCTTAGTTGATAATAGCTCTGTAATAGCAAGGTTAAACACTAGATTATTGTCAGAAAGACTTAGACCAGTTTGGGAAAATACTGAATGTGTTAAAAGAGAAAAAATGGAAAAAGAAAAAGTGATTTTGTATAATCCACAGAATGAAGAAATTAAGGATATAGAGCTAAAAATTGATGAAGATGAATTAAATACTCTTATTAAAGAAAAAATAGAAAGTGGAATAAAAAAATTCTTTATTAAACTAGAAGAAGCTTTTGAAGATGAAGATGTAAAAGAAATAAATATTTTCTTAGCAGGAAATTCTTCTAAACATCCTTATGTAGAAGAAGTATTTAAAAGATATCAAGAAGAAGTAAAAGATAAATATCTATTAAAAATTTATGATGTAAAAGCCATTAAAGAAGCTAATAAAGATAGTAAAAAAGTTAGTCCGACAGGAAAAACTGGTGTAGCTTATGGGCTTATTTATTCAAGAAAAGGTGGAAAGATAAAGGTAACTAATAGAGATGAAAAAGCTAATATTGGAAATGAAATTAATTTTTCATACTATGTAGGAACTAGTAAAAGAGATAAATTTATTCCAGTGATAACTCCTAGTTCAAAATATGAAGAATATAGTTTTTTTGGAATACTTACTTCTGATACTTTTGAAATATATTGTACAACATCTCCTGAAGCACAAACAAAACAATTAGAAATAGAAAAAGCTATAGTAAAAAGAATAGCCTTAAAAAATGACTATAATGGAGATGAAAAATATAGAATATATATAAAAGCTAATAAAAACGAACCTACAAAGATACATTATATTATAGTTAAAAAAGAAGAAGATGTTGAAGTAAAAGAATTTTTAGAAGAAGATGATATAAATTTAGAATAAGGAGGGAAAATGTTTGATATCTATATTAGAAAATCAGAATTGTTAAGAAACGAGATAATAGAAGATATAAAATCTAAATTATTTAGTAAAAAGAAAATATTAGAAGAAATTTTAAGTAAACTTATTTCTTCCAGTGGAAATATAGAAGTAAAATATAAAAATAAAAAGTTTTTCTATAATAGAAGGGTAAATAGACTATTTCCTGATTTTGAAAATTATAAATTTAATTTTTTTAACTTAAATGAAATAAATGAACTTGAAAAAATTGAAGATTTTGAAAATATAGAATATCTTAATGAAGATATTTTTAAAAGAGTATTTTTTAAAGAAAAAGATAAATTTGTTGATGATGGAAGAATATTAAATAGAAATCAGAAAATAGATAAATTTATTATAAAGAAAAATGATAAACTAATTATTATAGACAATAAAGGGCAGGAAATAGAAACTAAAGAAGGCTTTCTAATACCAGTTATAAAAATATTAGGAATAGATAATACCAAAAAAGAGTTTAAAGAAATAGTTAAAATCTTTGAAGAGAATAGTATTGAGATAATATTTAATGATATTAATAAAAGACTTAAAGAAAAATATGAAGAATTAATTGAATTATATAAAGATATAGAAAAATATAATTTTTTAGAAAAAGATTCTAAATATAATGAAAAAGAAATATTAAAATCTTTTGAAGAAGGAAAGTTTGATTTACCTAAAAATTTTATAGAAACTTATATAGAAAAACTTAAAAATATTGAAAAAACTAGATTAGATGAAAAAGAATATGATGATAATATTTTTAAGGATTATCAAAAGGGAAATTGGGATATTTTTTCAGATAACAAAGAAAGTATTGAGAAAAGAGAATTAATAAAAATCTCAACAGATAAAGAATATCACAAGAAAAATCCAGAGGAAGATATAAAAAGTGGAGGAATTGTTGCTATAGATTTTGGAACTAAAAGTACAGTTGTAGCAATTCAAACTCAAAATGAAAATGTTAGTCTTGTTAGAATAGCAGGAGGTAGCTATAAAAAAAATGTAAAAAAAGAACAATTTGAAAATCCTACAATTATGGAATTTCTTGATATAGAAAATTTTGAAAAAAAATATTCTGAATCAAGTGGAAGACCTTTTACAGAATGGAATGATTTAAGAATATCATATACAGCAGAAGCAAATTTTAAAGCAGGATCAAGATTTGTACTTGAGGGATTAAAACAGTGGGCAGGTAATAAAGAAGAAAAACTTATCATATATGATAAAAAAGGAAAAAGAATAGATTTAAAGCCATTTATTGATGTAGAAGATGAATTTGATCCTATTGAATACTATGCTTATTATATTGGAAGTTACATAAATAATATGTTTACAGGAAATATATTTACAAAATATTTGTTATCTTTTCCAATAAAATATGAAAATAAAATAAGAGAAAAAATATTAAAAAGCTTTGAAAAAGGTATAAAAAAATCTTTACCTATCAGCGTTTTAGAAAATAAGAAAATAATGGAAGATTTTAAAGTGGATAGAGGAGCAAATGAGCCAACAGCTTATTTTCTATGTGCAATTGAAGAGCTAAATAAATTACCTAAAGAAGATGAAAAGTTATTTTATGGGATCTTTGATTTTGGTGGAGGAACAACAGATTTTTCTTTTGGAATTTGTGAATATGTCAATGATGACTTTAAAAACTATGATTATAAAGTTACTCATTTTAGAGAGGGTGGAGATAAATACTTAGGTGGAGAGAGTATATTAAAAACTTTAGCTTTTGAATTATGTAAAAATAACATAGCCTTATTAAAAGAAAGTAATGTTCATTTTTATTGTCCTAATGGTTGTGATAGAGAATTTACTGGTTATGAAGGAATGATAGACAATTCTTATGAAGCTATATATAACATAAAATACATAGCAGAAAAATTTAGAAATTTTTGGGAAGAAAAAGAAGATGAACTTAATGACCAAAATACGATAACTTTAGCTGAACTATATGACAGTGATTCTAATCTTAAAAGTTTGACCTTAAAATTTGATAAAGATAAGTATGAGGACTTAATAAATAAAATTTTAAAAAAAGGAATAGAAAACTTTATGAGTTCCTTAGAATTAGTTTTTTCAAAAAAAGAAGAAGAACTAGAAGATATAAATAGTATGGAAATCTTTTTATCTGGAAATTCTAGTAAAAGTAAAAGATTTCAAAAATTATTTGAGGAAAAAATAAATGAGCTAGAGCTTGAAATACTTAAAAATACTGAGAATAAAGAAAAAGTTTTTAATATTAATTATCCAATAGAAATAAATAAAAATAAAAGAGATTTAGAAATTAATGCTAAAACTGGAACTGCAATAGGACTTTTAGAATCAAGAAAAGGTGGAAGATTTAAAATAATTCCTAGAAATGAGATAAGAAATAATGATGAAATTGATTTTCAGTTTTTTGTAGGCTATTTAAAAAATAAAAAATTTAAGGTAGCTTTAGATAGTACAGATGGCTATGAAAACTGGAAAAAATTCTCAGATGCTAGTGTAAAAGAAAATGAAATCTACTATATACCTCTAGCAAATTCAATAGAAGGAGAACTTTCTAGTGATAGTCCTTATTTAAAAAGAAAAATCATAAAACTGGAAAAAGAATATTTAGAACTTGAAGACCCAAAATATATTTATATTCAGGCTTATAAAATAGACAAAGTTAGATATTGTGTTTCAACAGATAAAAAAATTAGAAAAAGTGAATATGTTGAAGAGCCAAAAGAATTAGATTTAGTATAAATAGGAAAAGGTGAGATAATGAATAATTTATTTCTTTTTAATCAATTTAAAAATAAATTTAATGAAAAAGTTGAAGGGAAATACAGAATAAATGAAATAGAAAACGAGGAAAATACATACGAATTTTCCTATGGAAGCTATAATTTTAAAATAAATAGAGAAAGAGAAGTTTTTATTAATTCAGAAAGAATATTTTTTAACGATATAGCTATAAAAAAGAATATTTTTCAGAAAAATATCTATCTAAAAAATCAAAAGTTAAAACTTTCAAAGCAGGAAGTAAATTATTTAGAGATAATATTTAGAAATATTTTTTCTTTAAGTATGGATATCGAAGTAAGTGAATTTTTTCACTCATTGTCAAGTAGGGAAAGTAATTTTAAGAAGGGCTACTTATTATTTTTAAGAGACAATCTATTCAAATATAGTCTAGACTATATATTCATATACAAGTATATTTTTGATTTAGGATTGTCTTTAAATTTAGAAAAAAATGTTGTAGATAGCCTTATCTTAAAGGAATTATACAAGGAAAAAAATTTTAGAAATGATATGGAATATAGATATTTTCTAAATGATTTTATATATTTCTTTTTATTGTTTGATTTTGAAAGTCCAAATAAAAAGATATTGAATGATTTAGCTGAAGGGGATAAAGACTTATTGGAATATTTATCAAAAAAATTATATAAAAAAGAAATAAAAGCTTTGAAATCTATAAATAAATATGTAGAAGTGAGAGATCAAAAGAATTACTTTTTTTCTAGACAAATATACTTAAATATTTTAAAAAAGAATGAATTAAATAATATAGGAGGAGCAAAGATGTATTTAAATGAAACAGAAGAAAGAGAATTTATAATTGAATTTAAGGATATGAATGATGAAATATGTCAATATTCAATAAATTCAGAAAAAGATGAAGGAAGTGGATTATTTAATGTAGAATATTTAGAATCTTTAGAAAGAGAAAGTAATCCTATTTTAATTTCAGGAACAGATAGAATAGATTTCAATAGTTGTCTTCAATATAAAAAAGAAGATACAGATAAAGATGAAAAAGATAGAATTAATAGAACTTATCCAACTATTGGAAAAATTTTACAAAATGTTAATTTTGTAAGAGAAGACTTTATAAATTTTCCTAAAATTTTTATGAGCGATATTACAGAACAAAAAATACTTGGATTTAGAGAAATAAACAGAGAATTTTTAAGAGATAAAGGAGTATGGTTAAATCAAGGAAAAAGATATATAGGAGTTACTTTAGAAAATATATTAAATTATTTTCAAGAGCAAAAAACTTATGAAATAGATTTTAAATTATTCTTAAATAGAATAGGAAATAGAAAAATAGATAAAGAAAAAATTGATACTAATTGGATAAATAATATAAGAGAAGAAGATTTTCGTGATGTTTGCAATAATTTTATATTTAAATTTGACTTAGATACAGATTATATTTTTGAGAAGGTTAAAGATGAACTAAAGGATAGTTTTATAAATCTAGGCTTTGAAATTGAAATTTCTTTTAAGAGCAATATTAAATGTTTTAAAATTATGACACCTTTTGAAATAAAATTTAAAAATGCAGAAAAATATATAGGAACTGATGCGGTAGTCATAGATTTTGGAACGAGTTCAACTTGTATAGCTTATTCTAATGGAAAAATGATTACTCTAGAAAATATGGATGGAACAGATAATAAAAGTAGAATATTTGAAAATCCTACAAATTTCCTAGTAAATAATTGGGAAAATTTTTCAGAAAAATGGTTAAATGAAACTTATCCAGATATTATAAGAATGAAAGAAATCTCTGATAGAGAAGGAGATTTCTTCCAAGGACATAAATTAAAAGATGAAGAGGGTGGATTAAATAGAGAAATTATAAATGCTACTTTAGATCAAATAAAACTAGTCCCTTATAGAAGACTAAAATTAGGAGAAACCGTCCAATTTAGACCAGCAATAGATCATGACAAAGATATAAACTTAGTATCAGGTGAAGCTACTAAAGAAGATAAAGATAATTTTAAACCTATAGTAGCTTATTCATATTTACTAGGAAGAAATGTCATGTATCCAATCAAAAGGACAAATGAAATAAATGAAGAAAGATTATCAGTAAATTTCAGAATGACTATTCCAACTAAATTTGATAAAGAAGTTAAGGAAGCAATTAGAGAAGATATAGAAAGAGGTTTAAAGCTATCTGCACCACAAAATATTAGAGATATGATAAAAGTAGAAATTGGAAATGAAGAGCCAGTAGCCTTCATAGGAGCAATGATAGAAAAAGGCAATATAAAAAGAGGAGACAAATTTGCGGTTCTTGATCTAGGTGGAGGAACGCTAGATTATGCTTTTGGACTTTATAGGAAGGCTACTGAAGAAGAAGAAGAAGAGGATGAAGAAGTAGTGAATGTATTGGAAGTATTTAATACTGATGGAAACGAAAGAGGGGGGGCTGAGTATCTTATAAATAAAATTTCTTACTCTATTTATGAGAGTAATAGTGAGGATATGAAAAATAAAAAGATACCTTTTATAGTTCCTTATGATGAAAAGCCAATAGAATATTTTCCAGAAAATTTGCTAATTGGGAAGACAACAAACTCTTATTTAAATTTAAAATATATTAATGAAATATCTAAAAATATTCTTATTGATTTAGAAAGTATGAAAAATGAACCATATGCTTTGACTTTAAAAGATATAAATAATATAGATACTATTGTAGATTTACAAGTAAATTCTAAAGAAATAAGTAGTGAATTGATAGAAAAATATATGGAAAAAATTGTTGATGATTTTATAGATTTGATTCAAAAAAATATACCAACTCCCTATGATAATTTAAAGATTTTTAGAGCAGGAAATGGTTCAAGAAGTAAAATATTGGAAAGTATTTTAGATAAGAAAATAAAACAATTCTATAATAAAACGTCTATTTTTCCAGATGAATTAAATCAAGATGGAGTTAATTCAAAAACAGCTGTTGTTTTGGGAGAAGTAAATTTATCAGGTATAACAAATATAAAGGTAATTTATAAAAATAAGAGTAAGGAAGATGAGGTTCCATTTGAATTTTATGTTGGAAGACAAGATGAAGAAGGAAGCTCAGCTTTTGAAGAATTAATCTATAAAGGAAGTATAGAAAGAACTTGGAAAAAATATGGTGTTGTTCCAAAGCTTAAAAGAGAAAAAGAAATTTTTTACAGTGATGTATTAGGTATCTCAGATATAAAAGATGAAAGATTAAGAAGACAAAGATTGAGTTTCTCTGAAGAAGAAATGCAAAACAGCGGAAGATTATGGATAAGACCTAATGTTGCAAATAAAATAGAGTATGTTTTCTCTAAAGAAGAACCTAATGAAGAAATTACAGGAGCAATTATTGAATTAAAGAGATAGGAGGAAAAATGGAAGATAAAGAAAAAGAAATTTCTGAAAAAGAGAACGGTATTGATTCAACTAATGTGATTGAAAAAATAGATAAGCTAAAAGAATTTATTATGGGTGAATATAAAGAAGCTCTTCTTAGAACAATAGAAGTTGATAATTTAGAAAAGTTAAGAGAGACAATAAAAAATTTAGATACAAAATATGAAAAAGATGTAAAAGGTTTAAGAGAAAAGTTTGATCTTATTATAGAATTAGGTGAAAAAATAAGTACTATAGACACAAAGTGTTCAAATAGTATAGAAAATTTAAAGAATAATGAAATAAAAAATCTTGATACAAAATACTTAGATGTATTGGGCAAATTTGATGAGTTAAAAGATAAAATTATTGAGGATAAAGATAAAAGAATAGGAAAATTAGAGGAGAAATTAGTTGAAAAAGAAAGAGAATTAGAAAGCAAAAAAACAGAATTAGAAGAAAATAAAGCTTCAATTCTAAATCTAACTCAAAAGTTAGAGCAAGAAAAAGCTAATAATGAAAGAGAAGTAAGTATCTTAAATGAACAATTGAGAGAAAAAGAAGCAGAACTTGTAAGGAAAATTAATGAATTGGAAGAAAAGATTTCTTTAATTCAAGGATTGACTCAAAAGTTAGAGGAAGAAAAAGCTAATAACCAAAGAGAAGTAAATACTTTAAATGAACAATTGAGAGAAAAAAAGGCAGAACTTGAGATGAAAAATAATCAACTAACTTTTTTAGAAGAAAAAACAGAAAATGAAAAAACAGAAAATGAAAAGGCAATTACTGGATTAAAAATAGCATTAAATAATTTTTATGAAAAAATAGAAAAACCTTATGAAAATTTATTAAAAGCTATTGAAGAAAGTAAAGTAGCAGAATCTATTGGAAATTATTTAGGCTTTAATAATGAAAAAGGACTTTCAAAATCTATGATTCTTTTTGCACTTGCTAGCGATGATAATCTTGCAAGAAAAGTTGCAATGTTTTACTTAGAAAGAAAAGAAATACTAGAAAAAGAAGATTTTAGAATAATTGAGGAAGTAAATAATATATATACAAATAAACCATGGGGTATTTTATATGCGGAACCAGAAGGAGTTTATCAAAGCTCTCTAGTCAAAGATAGAAAAAGTTCAAGTATTTATAGAAACTTTACAGCGATGTATTCTCCAGCATATAGACCTGATGAAACTGGAAATTCTCCTATAAAAGGAATAGTTGATGGAAAGTAGTAAGCTATATCTATATCATAGAGCATCAGGAATAAAAACTTTGGGTCCAGGACTTCGTTATGCAATCTGGACTCAAGGTTGCATTCATAATTGTAAGAATTGTATAGCTCCAGATACTCATCCTTTAGATAAAAATGGTTATTGGTTAGGTATAGAAGAGCTATATCTAGAAATAGAAGAGAATATGAAAAAAGAAAATATAAGAGGTATAACAATCTCAGGAGGGGAACCATTTCTTCAAGCAAAGCCACTTGTAGAACTTATAAAAAGATTAAAAGAAAGGACACAATTAGATATAATTTGTTTTACAGGTTTTGAATATTCTAATTTAAAAAATAAAAAAGATAAATCTATAGAGTATATATTAGCAAATATTGATATTTTAATAGATGGTAAGTACATAGAAGAGAAAAATGAGAATAATTATCTAAGAGGTTCTAGTAATCAAAATATAATTTTTCTTTCTGAAAGATATAGAGAATATGAAAATGATATGAAAAATCTAAAAAATAGAAATATAGAAATAATGTGGATAAATGATAGAGAAATATTTATTGCTGGGATACCTTACAAAGAAAGGGAGGACAAATAAATGAGTGGAAGAAAAAGTAGTGAAGTGAGTAGTTTATTATCATTAGGAAAGCGTAGTAGAGATGAAATAAATAGAAATCTTAATAGTGGGATTAACCAAAACATTTCAAAAAATGAGAACTTTTTAAGGAAATTAGAAAATGTAGAAAATGAAGTTAACGCAGTTAATTTAAGTATAGATACTCAGATAAGTGATGAAGTTTCTAAAGGGGAGTTAAATAATATTTTAAATAAACTTAAATTAGAGAAAGATAAAATAAAAAATACTAAACTTGAAAATTTTTCAGATGAATTGAACAAAAAAAGAATGATAGAGGAAGAGTTTGTAAGCTTAGATAAAAGAACTGCTGAAATAGAAAGAATTATTCAAAATAAATGGGATTATTGTGATTCAGAGTATTCAGAAGCAAATAGCATAGCTTCAAGATATGAAAAAGGAAAAAAACAATTGAGTTCTTTAGGAGTACAAATATCAAATAAATTACAAAAAAATATGGAAAATATGCTAGGAGTTGATACTGCATACAGAAATATTCAAAATTTAGAAAAAGAATTTAGATTAAAAACAAAAAACATTATAAATGCCAATAATCTAGCTTATATAAATGATGTTTTTGATACAATAGATGAGAATATTGCTAAAAAATTTATGATGAGTGAGTTTAATACATTAAAAACTGAAATAAAAAATTTAAATCAAAGCAATATTGAAGAAAAATTTAATAGTTTAAAAAATAAATTAGAAAATTTTTCCCAAGAGTTAACAGATAAATACAATACTTATATTTTTAAGAAAGAAAGAGCTGAAAAAACATTAGATGAGTTTTTAGAAACAGTTGAAAATTTTAATTTGAATAATATAAAGTCTTATATAAAAAATAAAGAAGAATTAATGGATATGTATTCATTTGCAGAAACATATAAAATTTCTGGGGTATCAAGAGAAAAATTTAATGAAAATTTAGAAAAAATTAAAGAATTAATTTCAAAAGAAGATTTTGATTTGGCATATTCTATGACAGAAAAAGCTAAGGATACATTGAATTTAGAAAAAGAAATTTTAAATAAAGAATACGAAAGAATTATAAGCCAATTAGAATATGCTCAAAAAGTTGGTTTAGCAGGAAAAGATTTGGGATATCATGTTACTGTGAGTGAAAGTGAAAATGGAATTCAAGATGGATACAATATAAAACTAACTATGGGAGATGAAATCATAGATTTTGAACCTAGAATAAATTCTGATGGAACTTCATCTTTAAATATAGATCATCAAGAATCAGTATCAGGAAGTTGTGGAAATACAATGGAAAAAGTTATGAAAGCTTTACAAGGAAAGGGAATTATGATAACAGATATACTAAAAAATGGAAAGTCAGTTATATTTAGAGATAAAAGTAGTAAGACTAGTAGCAGTAAAGATAAAGAAAAATCTAGAAATTAGGGGGACTTATGAAATACAATTATGAAGAATTTATAGCATTAATTTTGAATATAGATATATTTGGATTAGATTTAGATAGAGATTTTAAAAAATTAGTTTTAGATAATAAATCTAGAAGAAATTTAGAACTTATAAGAGATTATTTTTTTGATAGAAAACTTATAAATGAATTGAAAGATAATCTTTTAAATGAAGATAAATTTGATTCAGAGCAAATAAGTTTAATACTAGAAAAATTAGTTGAAATGTACCCTTTATCTAAAAATCTTTTG
>QWCZ01000373.1_pt1 | contig 22839 bp, 28 predicted proteins | sample 1972651 | NCBI WGS metagenome assembly QWCZ01 (sample SAMN09866695, study PRJNA288562) | Human oral metagenome isolate pre1_saliva, whole genome shotgun sequencing... | isolation source: mouth | host: Homo sapiens | place: USA: California
GTGCCGCACTTGTAAATGTGCGACATAAGCCAGAATTATTAAATGATAATCTTGTTCGCGAAATAAATTATTTCATAATGTTTTTGTATTATAAATAGGGGCTACTGGGAAGTAGTCCTTATTTGGTTATATATAGTTACTAGTCAGATAGTTACGTTAAAACTAGCAATAATATCGGTTAAGATGTACTATGTAAATTTTAGGCTTGATTTAGGGTATTATCCACGAAATTATGAACCGTTTTAAGAACTGTATTAAGAACTAGTAGTTATGTGTAGTATCAACAAACAAGTAAATTTAGGTGTTTCATTTGTACTTAGAGACCGCAGGGCAACTAAGCCTACCACCCTGTACTGTATCACTAGAATAAATAGTAAGCAGCACAAAATACCGTTAGGAGTTAAAGTGTTGGCTAGTCAGTGGGATAAAACCTATCAACTAGCAATAATAAGTAACCTACAAAGTAAGCTAGATAACTATAACAATCAAATAGCCAATGAGAAGATAAATGAAATAAAAAGTAAGATTTCAGAATATTTAGACTATATTTGCACTAAAGAAGTAGCAGAATTAAATTTTAACTCACTTAGTAAATTTTTGGTAGGAATGGGAAAAACAGCAGCAGACTTAATAGAAAGTGCTTTTTATTATTTATACCCTAAAGACACAGATACTAGAAAGACCTATATATCTAGGCTTAATAGTTATCTAGAGTACTTAAAGGTTAAGAACTTGGATAGTTTGGAAGTATTTAAGCAGAGCGGATTAAACGCTTATACTAGATACCTCACTGAGAAGGGAGAGAGTAAGGCTATGATTAATGCAAAGTGTGAAATGATTGTTAGGCTAGTAAATAAAGTCTTAGCGATTGAAGAACCCTATCTTAAGTTTAACATTAGCGGAGGCCTACAGTACAATAAGAAGAAGGACAGTAGACCAGATAAAGGTAGATTTGCACTGACCTTAGAGGAGGTACAGGCTATAGAAAAACTAGACTTTGCACCAGCTGAGAAGTACGACCTAAAAACTATCCTACCTAGACAGGAAGACGGTAGTATTAACCCAAAGTACCCACTGAGTCTTAGGGGTAGGTTATTAAGCGAGTATAGGGATATATTTGTCTTACAGTGTAGAACAGGACAACGAGTAAGCGACCTAGCACAGTACTTATTATATATAGTAGGGCAGCCAACGGATAAGGTTAAGCAGGTTGAGGTAGATGGGCAGTGCTACTATGAACTAAAGACTAAGAAGAGCCAAGGCAAGGAATGTGCGCTAATTGTAGAAGATGAGTATATTAGAACATTTATAGGCAAGTATAGTAGGGTTAAGTTTCTAATAGATGTAGCTAAGTTAGATAATAATAACAGCTACTATAATTACGCTATTAAAATGTTGGCAAAGCTAGCAGGAATAGATAGAGAGATAACCTACAGAAACGCACAGGACGAGGAAATAACAGAACCAGCCTACCTTAAACTATCCTCTCATTGTGCTAGACATACATTTATAACCCAGAAACTAAATGAAGGTGTAAGCCCAGATAAACTATGCTACCTAACAGGACATACAGACGATAATATGATTAAAACTATCTATTCCCACCTAACAAGTACAGACAAGGCTAGGATGGTGGGTGAAGTGCTGGGGAAGATAAGAAAGGAAAGAACTGTAGAAAATCCCCCCAGTCGCTTAACACTTGAACCTGTAGACTATGATAGATTGTTAGGGAAGATTGAAAGAACCCATAACAAGTTTGGGGATTTGGCTAGGTGGTTGGTAGATAATGAAATAAGTATAGACACACTGATAGGGTATTATCAACGACTTAACCCAGATAGTGTATATAAGGTTGAAGATGTGGTAGTAAGGGCTGATATAATGATGACTAAATTATTTACACTGAGAGAGTTAATGCAGGCCAAATAGACAAGACAGGGGGAAACCAAGGTAGAGGGCAGATGTACGGTAATGTATGTTTGTCCTTTTTTCATGTATATACTGTAACTTACAATAAATCAGATAGTTACACGAAAAACACAGACTATAAAGGATTAGGGTTAGTAAGGGATAGTAAGGGGTTGAAAATCAGTGTGTTATGTAATATTGAAGGGAAATTAGAGCAGATTATGTAGGGGGTGGGGGATATGGGGGTATGTGGGGCAGAAAAAACATGAAAAACACTACAAAAACCACCCACCGCCTTAAGTTGCCCCCCAATTTTTACCCCAAAAATGGCTCAATCTCTTATAAGTGTAGATGTACGTGCGTATGTGCGAACATTTTATAATATGCAATTTTTTAATAAGCCCCTATTTTGTCCCTTAGACTTGATAGGTGTAGTGTGGTAAGTATTGAAGACTTATCAATGATTGAAAGTACATTTGTTATCCTGTAGTGGTAATAAATGCAAGTGATAAGGTCTAGAACCCTTAACAGTGACAGTGAAACTAACTAGCTTTGCCCAATTTGAAAAACACAGAGGCAAGGCACAAACTAAAAAGACATGATAAACAATAAACAAGAATCATGGAAAAATATTAAAGGATATGAAACCTTTTACAAGATTAGCAGCCTAGGACGAGTGAAGAGCCTAGCAAAGACAATCACTAGGAAAGACGGTGAAGTTAAAAACCTAAGTGAAAAGATAATTAAACCATTCCTAACTAAGAAGGGATATAAACAGATTGTACTAACTAAGGATGGTGATAAAAAGAAACACTACATACATCGATTAGTAGCACAGGCCTTCATACCAAATCCAAACAACCTACCAGAAGTTAATCATATCAACGAGGATAAGCTAGATAATGAAGTAGTTAATCTAGAGTGGCTTAGTAGGATTGATAACATGAGACACGGTACATTACAGGCAAGGAGAGCTGAAAAAGCAAAGAAGACTGTAGAGGTATTAGATAGTGCAGGGACTGTAATAGAGGTCTGTAGAGGGCTGAAAGATACTGCTATGAAATATAATACCACTGACTACTATATAAACAGAAGTAGTAAGAACGGTGTAGATTTGATAGGGCGTGGACTTTGTAATGTTAACTTTAGAATTAAATAATACTATGATGGGAATTATATACAAGTGGACAAATAAGAAGAACTGTAAGAAGTATGTAGGTCAGACAGTTAACCCTAGAAAAAGATACCTACAACACTATAACGCTGAGAGAAGGGATGTACAGCTGATAGACAGGGCGATACTTAAATATGGTGCTAAGAACTTTGACTACACCGTATTATTAACTATTCATGCTGATACTAGAGAAGAACTTAGGAGACTTTTAGATGAGGCAGAGATAGCAGCTATTAGACTAGAACAAAGCTATTATAAGACAGGACTAGGATATAATATGACACTTGGAGGAATGACTAGGGGAACTTATACACACACTGAAACTACTAAGATGAAACTAAGTAGGATAATGAAAGGTAGGAAACTAAGTGAGGCTGCTAAGAGAAATATAGCAGAAGGACATAGAGGGCTGAAACTAAGTGAACTGCATAAAGCAAGCCTACAGAAAGCACATAAGGCCGATATGAAGCACGTAAGGCAGTTTACAGTTGATGGGGTGCTAATTGCTGAGTATGATAGTATTAAGGCAGCAGAAAGGACGACAGGGATTAATAGAGGCGGTATTAGTGCTTGTATTAACGGTAAACAACAGCGTACCACAGGCAGAGACGGTATTAGTTATAAGTGGAAAATAGCAGGATAAACTAAACAAAAATAAGACAATGAAGAGTAACAGGGTATTAAGTATAGTAGGCGGTGTTCTATTGGTAATTGGAGCAGGCCTTAATATGCGATGTGAAATGTTGAAAGCTAGACAAGAGGCACAACAAGCACAATTCCAAAAGGTCTTAGTATTGAAGTCTAAGGCAATGGAAAAAAGTAAGGTACAGGACAGAATTAAACATTAAAACAGATTAGGGACATGAAAAAGTATATAGTTTTTGATAGTAGGAACATAGAAGTAGGTAGATATGAAACCGAAGAAGAAGTATTAAAAGGTCTGGGGCTGAAAATAAAAAGCACAGACTATGTTAGACTTGCAGCAAGAGGTATAATAGATAGACTAAATAGTTATAAAATTTATGAGCTTGATAAGTAGATTACATCATATATTTCAAGGTACACATGAGAATGAATATGATGGTACTATAATGGAATTTGAAGACCCCGAAGTTAAGAAATACCTAGTAGAGAATATTGGAGGTGAGTCTGGTATTACAAATAGTAACTATGGTGTAGAAGGGGGTAAAAGGTATAGCAGGGGAAGTGACCTATGAACAAGTCCTAGCCTGTAAAAAAGTTGATTTTCAGGGTAACAGGAATATTAGACGATTTAATGAACTTGAATACTTTAAGAACCTAAGTACAGTAAACTTTAGGAATAGCAGTATAGAAGAAGTATCACTACCATACATGACTATTGACTATACTAGTAAATTCTATGGCTGTACGAAACTTAAAAAACTTACTACTAAGTATGGACTAATATTAACTTATGCCTATAGTCTGTTCGAAAACTGTACATCTTTACAGTCATTAGATACAAGTAGGTGGGACTTTAGTAACTTAAGTACTGGTAGCTCTATGTTCAAAGACTGTACGTCCTTACAGTCATTAGATACCAGAGGGTGGAACTTAAGTAACTTAATAGATATAACCTCTATGTTCGAAAACTGTACATCTTTACAGTCATTAGATACAAGTAATTGGAATCTACACAAGGTAAGATATGCAGGAGAAATGCTGGCTGACTGTACTAACCTAGTAAGAATTGACCTATCAGATAAGCTAGAGAATTGTAAGAACTATCATGAATTTGATAGGAGGCCTCCTTACTATATATTTATATGTCATAATTGCCCAAATCTAGAAACATTGGTAGGTAGTCATACTGAGACGGATAATGTAAGATTATTTATAGGATACAAAGGCTTGAAAACTGGCTATAGTACAGACACACTTCTTAACTTAAGTGATAGCCCTAGAATTAATCTAGCAACCGTAAACGCAATAATTAGGGGCGTTGGAAGTTCCCCTGATAGAAAATTAACCCTAATACTACCAGAGCCTGTAAAGTCACAAGTAACCGAAGAATATAAGAAAATCCTAGAAAGTAAGAACTGGAAAATTATTTAAAACCCTATATCCTAGTGTGCGCTTGAAATATGAGTGCTACTTTTCGATAAGACACTAGGAACTCTCTAATTTCAAAACGCAAAAAGGCGGCGTTTGTTAATTTATTTTAGGGTAGGAAGGTAAGTTCATTGTGTAAAACTATGAACTATACTACCCAAGTCTAAGCACGGAAAAGGACGACACACGGAAAGCCACTGTATAGGCTCCGGTCGAAATAATCCCCTCGATAATGTTTGTACAGTCTGAGCAAGGTGAGTAGTGGGTGTTCGTGTCGAAATAGTACGTGCTGACTAAGTAGGTTGTCGGTTAGTGATAATAGATGACGGCTTAGAGTGACAAACAGTAAAGCTAGGATAAGGTTGTCTGCCCAGCCCCTAGCAATGACAGGTTTTTATAAGGTTACATACTTATAGAGACAGGGTTAGTATAGTGGGCTTAATACTAAGTCCCTCCAAATTCAACTACTATACTACTCCTTAAAACGTCAATTATAATGCAGGTATAGATAGGCCCTAGTGTGTAAGGTTGGATTAAAACTACCTAGGCACTACTTTTCAATAAGGCTAGGGCTACACAAGGACGTGATGGAGGTAGAGGACTGAGCTACATTAAATAAAGACAGTCAAAAGTTGAAAGACACCGCAACTATAAATTAAAGTACTTTTATGGGTAGTCAAAATTAGATACCCTCCTGAGCTCTTAAGTACTTTAGGAAAGGGTGACACAGTTTGGTATAGGGAAGTTGGACTACTAGGATTGCTCAGATAGTAGGTAAGTTCATGAAACATTGAACGCTTGACAGAACTACAGACTAACAAAACACATGACAGCTGGCTGATAATAAGGCTAGCACTTAGAATAACAAAGTTCATTAAGTAAAACAATGAACGATTAAAAATTATTCACCGTCTTCAAAGTCTCAACGAACTTAATCTATCAATGAGTAAGTATTCGAGATGAGCAATCCCCTAGCGTATAAGGCAGGATTTAATCCATACCTGCTTTGATACTACCCTTCAATGTGGACTAGGGGAACAAACTAAATAAACTATTACAGAAATGAAGGAAGACAAAGATTTTAATGTGACTGTTAGCCTTAGTAAACAGGGGTATAACAGTAAAGATGAGTGTAGAGCAGCGGTAATGAATGATAAGGCAGAAATGAAAAGACTAGGGCTAACTGAGACTATGAGATTTAAGAGAACGACCCTAAGCATACCTAACCTACTAGACAGAATAAGACACGGTTATAGTATGTGCGGTCTATATAGTTATGCGGTGGGGAAAAAGGTTTGGATTAATACTAGTACAGGGAAGTCTTATTATACACTACCCACTGAGAAAGACGGCTATATGAAACGTTGTATTAAGAGGTCTGAGTTTTGGTGTGGGTCGCAAATCGTATGTATTGATATAGATGAGACGGCCTATACTGACATACCAACCTACTTAAACAAACTATCATACCTACCTACTTTCTGCTATGCAACATTCAGCGACAAGCCAGAATCTAGAAGGTTTAGACTTGTATATGTGATGTCTAAGGTGTTGAAGTTGAATGAGTTTAAGGCAGTATCAACAGTATTACATAGGGAGGTAGAAAAAGATACCCTAGAACGTTGTAAAGATAATTGCGGTACTAGACAAGACCAGTATTTTAATGGGTGTCACTTAGGGTCAGAGTGTTATAGTAGCGACCTAGTGTATGACTTGAAAGATATAAGGGGGTATTATGATGTACTCTTAGACTTGATAGCAGAAGAGGAAGAAGAACAAAAGATAGCAGTAGACCCTAAACTAATATATGACCTAAAGAACTTAAGCTATGGGAAGGTGCTAAAAAACTACTATGGAAAGTTTGAGTACTACTATAGGTCTAAGGTTGAGTTTGAGGAAGGACAGGAAATTAAGTTAGTTAGCGAAGAGAACGGCTACTATGAACTTTACTACAGATGGGAAAATGACCAGCCTAAGAAATATGTAGACGGTGAACACAGGAGAGCTAAGATGGGTAATTATGCTAGGATGCGTAGATTGATAAAACCAGATGTAACAAGTGATGAACTCCTACTTAACTTGTATATAGACCGTGAACGTTTCTTTGATAACTCGGATGATGTACTGACTATTGATTACTTGGTTGGGGTTGTAAAGAAAGCAATGAGAAAAGACCTACCAACACTACAGGCTGAGTATGAAGAGTCTAGGAAGGTAATTAAAAAAGTAATGAAGTCAGATTATCACCAAAAGAAAGTAGTAGTTAATACAGGACTAGTGAGTAGGAAACTAGAACGTGGTAGAATGCAAGGACTAATTAATAAAGGTGTCAAGGAATGGAACTACTATGAAATTGACTTGTACTATAACCCAGAATTGACAGTAAAGGAGAACTTAGACAGTCTTAAGAAAAACGGTGTAGAGGTAAGTAGAGCAACCCTATATAATTACTGTAAGGATAGAGGTATAGTACTGAAACTTACCGATGATGACCTAAGAAAGCTAATAGACCCAAACCTTAGCAGTCGTAAAAACCTAGAATTACTGAAAGCACAAGGTTATAAGATTGGACTAAATAAGGTACAGAAACTATTAAAAGAGTGTTCATTAAGTAAAACATTGAACGGTAATAATAACCAGTCCCAACCCTAAATACTAAAAGGGAAGGGACACTAAAACATTAAAAATATGAAGACAGTAGATTATGGTAAAATTGAAAGCCTGTATAACACTAGATTAAGCATACAGGAAAACTTAGAGGTATTAAGACAGAAAGGTATAGAGGTAGGTAAAACTAGTCTCTATAAGTATTGCCAAGATAAAGGACTGGGTGATAGACTTAGCGATGATGAACTGAGACACTTAATTAACCCAATGCAGACAGTAAGACAGAACCTAGACCTATTGAAAGGAAAAGGTTATAAGATTGGTAATAAGAGGGTCTGTAAGGTGTTGAAAGAGGCAAAGAATACATACAGGCCTAGTGAGTATGAAGAACAACCTAAGACTGAAATACTATCTACACCTAAACCTACCCTAAATGATATAGTAGGACTTGATAAGTTTCTAAGTAGCCTAGCCCCTAACATTAATGAAGACTTGAAAAATAACAACAAGGCTAGTAATGTAACGGATGAGGACAACATACAGGCGGAAATGGACACTAAGGTAGATAATGGTAATGCGGAAATGGACACCGAGCCTGTAGTAGAGGAAGTGAAACCTACAGTACAGGAAGATACTAACCCACTATGTAACCTTAAATTTGATTTTGCTAAGTTAATGGGAGATTTCTAAAGTGTTGATTATTAATGGGATAGCGCACGGCTCGGCAAGGCCAGCGCGCCCATGATAATATAGTTACACACTCAGTCTTAAACTGAGAGTGTGTAACGGTTATAGTGTAATTAAGTTACACTATTATATAGAAGGATTAGAAAGTAGAGTCACCCTAGGAGACGTGAATAAAGCCTAGAATTAGCCTAATATTACATAACTAACTGATATATTGTAAGTTAGGATAAAAATAGCTATCTAAGGCCTTCTACTAGGGTTACTTGAAATATAACACCAATATACGGAAAAGGACAACACTATACGGAAAAGGACAACACTATACGGAATATAACACCAAGACCTATAATGTAGCGGAATATAACACCAATATACGGAATTAGACAACATAGTATAGGTGTAAGTAGTGAAAAATAACACCAACATAATAATTAACCGTCTTAGTATTCAACCTAGGACATAAAATATAATATAGATATGACAGCAGAAGTATTTAATCAGACTGAGACAATGACAGAAGAGGCTAGAAGAGAGTATAGCCGTCAACTTGAAAAGGAGTTATTCGGTGATGTACAGGATAACAGGGAAACAATCTTACCTAGCAAACCAAAGGAGACAGTTAAGAAGGATGAAAAGGTTAAGCTAAGTAAGAAAGAGGAGAAGGAACAGGAAAGGGATAACTTTTTAGCTACCTTAGAGAATGTTAGGTATAATGATGAGTCTAAGCGTTTAAGTCTCTACACATTTGACGGCCGTAGTAATGATATGTATTGGGAAATGGTATTAGAGGCTAGGAGGAAGAAGTTAGCAGGTATTGTAGATGAGCCTGTAGATAATACCCCAAGCAATCCAATCCCAACAACTACAACTAATCAATCAGACCCTTACCAATCAGACCCTATGTTAAGAAGTCTAGGGTTAACAGGGAACGAGAAAGAGGACAACATTAAGATACAGAATAGCTTATTAGGTCTTAGTGGCAAGTGGGATAAACTTTAATCAAGGAGGAAGTAAGCAATGAAAAAGAATATAGAGAAGTCAGTAAAGGATAAGAAGGTTGGGCAGATAGAGTGTGCAGCCTTAGACAATGAGGTACAGGAACTAACAAAGGAGGAAGTACTAGAAAGGTTTAAGCAGCAAACAGAAAGACGACAACTACCTAAGAAAAGCTGGTTAGACTTTAGGGTGTTTTAGTGTGTAAAAAGTGCAGTTCAGACGCCCTAGAATCCTAATAAGTAGAGAGGATAATAGGTAATGTGTAATATTGCAGTTAAGAAGCCCTAGAATCCTAATATGTAAGAAAGAAATTGTTTTCAATCTGTAATAGTTTATTGTCATAATTAGGTAGGGGTTAGTAGTGATATTAGCCCTTACCACTTTACTAATACAGACTGACAACTAAACACTAATAAACTATGCCAACAATATACAGGCCACCAAGGAATACTAACAAAGATTCCTACAGTGCCAAACGAAAAGCAGAACGACAGGCAATATATAGTAGCACGACTTGGAAACATCTAAGAGAGACTAAGCTAAGACTGAAACCCTTATGTGAGTGTTGTCTTAAGCAGGGTGTAGTCAAAATTGCAATAGACGTACATCACAAAGTTAGTTTTATGTCTACTAGTAATCCTGTTGAGAGAGATAGACTAGCGTATGACTTAGATAACCTACAATCTTTATGCAGGGAATGTCACAACGCTATCCACAACCCAAAGAAGAATAACACAACACCTAGTAATGATGTAGGGGAAGACTTACAGTACTAGGTAGAAGTATAAAGTCAGGTAGTTATAAAGGGGTGAGGTAGAGAGTAAAGTGTAACAGTTTGATTTTAAGCACTTTATACCCCCGCCCCAATCTAACTATTTGGCTATCAACGTTTTACCCCACCCCAGTTTTATTTGCACATGGGAGGGTAATTTTTAACACATTTTGAGATTATGACAAGAACATTAGATGAAGTATTAGATATTTTAAGACTAGATTATAAGAGACCAATATTAAACCTAGTAGATGGGGTTTGGACTTATTATAATGGTTGTAAGAGTTATAGAGGTGAACTAGAATTTTTATACTTAGGCGACATTACAGACCCGACTACACCCCACTTAGATACAGAACTAGGGGGAGAAGATATACAGTACTTACCCAGCTTAGATATGTTAACAGGTAAGGAGGAACAGGCAATACAGACCTTTACTAACCTAGAAAGAGCAGGCTATCATATCTACATCTTAGCATATAGAATTGGAGTTGATGATATGTTAGATAAGCGAATGAGATATATAATGTTTGCAAGCCGTTCCTACTTGACAGACGACTTACCCACAGATGACTACCATAGAATGAAGTGTGAGCTGGTTAAGCGTTCATTGAATCTACTAGAGAATTTATATAATGAGTAACGCACATTTTAACCAATCTAAGGCAGCAAAGAATGACGAATACTACACAAGGCTAGAAGACATAGAGAAGGAACTAGACCACTACAGACCATACCTAAATGGAAAGAAGGTAGTTTGTAATTGCGATAGTGAGGCTAGTATGTTTTGGACCTACTTAACTACTAATTATGAAAATCTAGGATTAAAGAGTCTAACTGCTACCCATTACGATCGGAATGGTACATATAGATTAGACTACTTGAACGGACAAACGTTAAAGACAGTAGTAAGTGGTGATGGTAGCTATAATAGTCCCACCAGCTTGGCAATATTAAAGGAGGCAGATATAGTAATTACAAACCCACCTTTTAGCCTGTTTAGAGACTATATAGACACTATCAAGGAGAAAGATTTTATTATAGTAGGTAGTATAAATGCAGTGACTTATAAGAATGTATTCCCAAAGTTTAAGGCAGGAAAGATTAGGACAGGTCACACAACATTAAGTAGATTTATAACCCCAGACGGCACAGAGGTAAGTTTATGTACTATGCCGTGGTTTACAACATTGCCAGTAGAAAGACAGGAACTAGAATTAACAGCAACCTATAACCCTACAGACTATCAAATCTACAGTAATTATCAAGCTATCAATGTGAATAGAGTAAAGGACATTCCTAGCGACTATAAAGGTTTGATGGGTGTACCTATTAATTTCATGATTAGGCACTGTAGCAGTCAATTTAAGGTAGTTGATACAATTAGACCTATACTAAAAGGGAAAGCTATATATCAGCGTGTAATAATTGAAAGGATATGATTAATCACTTAGAACTTTTTGCAGGGATTGGAGGCTTTAGTAGGGCAGCAGAACTATTATACAATGACAGCGGATTAGAGATACCCACCATAGCCTACAGTGAGATAGATAAGCACGCAGTGAAGACCTACCAAGCAATACACCCTAGCAGTATATATAGCCTAGCAATGGGTGACTTAATAGCATGGAATAAGACAAAGGATTATATTACTAGGAACTTAGATATAGATATTTTAACAGGTGGCTTTCCATGTCAGACTTTTAGTAGTGCAGGCAAGAGGGCAGGATTTCAAGACCCAAGGGGAACGCTATTTTATGAGATAGTACATATCCTAGAAGTCAAGAAGAAACAGTACAAGCCTATCCCTTTTGTACTCTTAGAGAATGTAAAGGGGCTATTAACACATGACAAGGGTAACACATTTAGGACAATCCAAGCAAGCCTATCTAGTCTTGGCTACACTGTTTATCATGACCTATTCAATGCAGCAGATTATAAGTTAGCACAAAATAGAAACAGGCTTATTATATTTGCCACCACCTTAGACCTGCCTAACTTTACCTTTACATCAACTAAGGTAAGGGACGTATTTAACAGGGACTATAGGGAGGATTGGAGCATAAATAATCAGTCTGAGGTATTAGATATATTAGATAAGAAGGTAGATAGCAAATATAACACCTCAACTAGTCCAACATACAGGGCTTATCTGTTGGGAGAAAATACAAGCTACACTACTAAGCCAAAATTTGATAGAACAATAGCAGCGACCTTAACCTGTAAATCCGATAGAAGGGCAGGAATGGGAAACTACTATACACATCATTATATACAAACAGGTACGAGGAAACCAAACCCAGACTATCACACCGAGCCACTTAGAAGAATTACACCTACTGAGTCATTTAAGTTACAAGGATTTACAGGACACGATGTAGACCTAGCTAGACAGGCAGGGGTAAGTGACACGCAATTATATAAACAGGCAGGTAATAGTTATGCGGTTAATATGTTCTATGCAATTTCCCACTACCTGTTTAATGACCAAAGAATACATGAAAAACAATGATAACAAAGAAAAAGATACAGGCCTTATATCCAGATGTTAGGGAGTCAGTACAGGAATATATGTACAACGCCTATAAATATCTAGAGTCTGAGTATGGGGAAGTTAAGGCAGAATGGAAAGCAGCCCTATCCCTTCTATCTGAGTCACTAGATATGTTTTATCAGTGTAAGGAAAGAATTAAGAAGGATGGACTACTAATTAATGATAGATACGGCAACCCCAATAAACACCCCTTACTACAAATTCAAACAGCCTATCAGATACAGATATTAAAGGTAGTGAAAGAGTTAGGACTATCACCCTTAGCAAGTAGTAAGATAGCGGATAAGCCAGAAAAAGAACAGGAACTTAGTGCAGAGGATTTCATAACTAAACTAACAGCAGGATAATATGGAACATTTATACAAGGGCAGCGAGTTAAGAATAAAGCCCCAAGGGTTCGTAGAAGGTGGACAAGTTACTTTCTTTACAGTTAATCCTAAGTTTGGTACTATCTTAACAGCTACAGACGATGAGGGTTATATGTTTCTATCTTGGCCTCACCTTCAATATATGGGTAGGGGTGTTCTAAACTACAAGGTAAATAATCCCACCACAGGACTAGATAGACTAATTACCACAGAATACTTTATAGACTCAGATTTAGAGGTATCAGACACTGAGACCCTAGGTAATGTTAGTGAAAGAATAGAATCAACTGTTAGCGGTAAGTTGACAGAAAAGATAAAGGAAGGTATAGACAATGTAACAAGGTCAGCACAGGAAAAACTAGGAACGGTTGATAGTGCTTTAGTTGATGTAAACACTAAGGTAACAGAGAAACTAGGGACGGTTGATAGTAGGCTGACAGATATACAGAATGACTTAACCCAAAAATGTCCTTATGTCGGTGGAGATTACTATGTATATAATTACGACAGAACTACAGGAAGTCAAAAGAAGACCAGCCTATATGTGAAAGGACAAGACGGTAGGGACGGAGTAGACGGTAGAAGTAAGGAAGTAAGACACCAACCAACAGAGACAGACGTAACAATTAGGAGCGGTGAGTTTCATGTGTGGGAAGTGGTAGAAAGTCTTAATATCACCTTACAGCCAGCCCCTAACAGTCCTTTCCTAGATGAGTACGGATTTAGTTTTAAGACAGGAAGTACAGCACCTAGAATAAGTCTACCTTCTAATATCAAACTACCACGTACATTTATTATCTTACCAAATCATATCTACACTGTTACTATCTTAGGTACGGTATTAGAGTTTGGTAGTCAATCATTATAAGGGTATGAAGAAATATATTAAAGAAGGACACCTATATAACGGTTACATAGAATTAGACGGAAATACAATCATTAACCCAACTGAGGAAGAACTAGTACAAGCAGGATGGCAAGTAGTAGAAGAAAACCCAACTACTGACCAACAAGAGGATATAGTAGAGGAGGAACACAAAGAGCCAACAGAGGAAGAACTACTACAGGCTGCAATAGTACAGAAGATTAATGACATACGGTATTACGACAGTTCAGATGAGATTAATAGTTTCACAGTTGGCAGTCTTAAGATGTGGCTAGATAAACAGGAAAGATGTATTTTATACGCTGCTCTCCTAGCACATGAACAACTAGGTAAGGAGACGATGACCAAAATTTATCACGGTCACACATTTACCTATCCCTTAGCAATTTGGAAAAAGTTGCTAGGTCTTATAGAGTTATACGCTACTGACTGCTTGAACTGTACAGAAACTCATGTAGAGGCCGTTAAAAGACTTACTAATAGAGAGGAAGTACTAGCATACGACTACAAACAGAATTACCCAGACCCTTTAATACTAGGATAACACAATGATAGATGAGAAGTACAAATCTTATGCAAGGGATGTTTTAGGCGGTAAGGTAGTAGCGTGTGAGTATGTTCGTCTTGCTTGTTCTAGATTCCTAAGCTGGTTTGATAAGGAAGATAGGTACTTTGATTCTAAGGCAGTTGATAAGGTAGTTAATTTCTTACAAAAGCTACCACAGTCTACAGGTAAATTTGCAGGTAAACCCTTAGTATTGCAAGATTGGCAGAAGTGGGTAATATATAGTATCTATGGCTTTAAGAGGTGTACAGATGGTACACGTGTAATCAGAGAAGTTTATGTAGAAGTAGCTAGGAAGTGCGGAAAGAGTACACTAGCAGCAGGTCTCATGTTATATCACCTCATAGCAGACTGTGAAAATGAGGCACAAGTGATATTCGCAGCTAATTCCTATGCACAGGCACAGCTCGCTTTTACAATGTCTAAGAACTTTATTAGTAGCATAGACAAGAAGGGTAAGTACTTTAATTATTACAGGGATTCTATCAAGTTTCCCCTAACTAAAAGTAGTATGAAGTGCGTGAGTAGTGAGGCTGATAAATTGGACGGTCTAAACTGTTCTGCTTTTTGTCTAGATGAGTACCACGCAGCCAAATCTAATAATACTGCAAATGTCTTAACTAGTAGTGTGGGTATGAGAACTCAGCCCCTAATGCTTTATATCACTACAGCAGGCTTTGATATGTCTAATCCATGCTACCAACTTAGAAGTACGTTTATAAGTATCTTGGAAGGTAAGGCAGAAGATGATAGTATATTTTCAGCTATCTATACCCTAGACAAGGAGGACGACATAGAAGACCCTAAGAACTGGGTAAAGTGTCAACCAAACCTAGGGCTTACTGTTACTGAATCTTACTTACAATCAGAACTAAGGAAAGCAAAGAATAGCCCTTTATTACTCACTAACTATAAGACAAAGTTAATGAATATCTGGTGTAGTAATGAACGAGGCGAGTGGATTCCTAGTAGATATATACAGGACTCAATGACACCTATAGACTTAACAGACCCAATATTTCAAGGGTGTACAGGCTACTTAGGATTAGACCTTAGTAGGACAAGTGATATAACAGCAATGACCTTAGTTATACCAACCGACAAATTAATCTACTCTAAGTCTTGGTACTACTTGCCACAGTCTGCCCTTAGTGAGAGTAGCAACAGGGATAAGTATAAATTTTGGCAAGGACTAGGTTATCTAAATATCACAGACGGCAATGTAGTAGATTATAACAGGGTAATTGAAGACATACAGGCTATTAACAGAACTATACCTATTGAGTGTATTTCTTATGACCAGTGGCAGAGTACTATGGCTATTATTAAGTTAACTGAACTAGGATTTAATTGTCAGCCTTATTCTCAAACTACTGGCAGCATGAATAGACCTACACGACACTTGGAAATGATTGCACGTAATAGCACACTCAAGTTAGATAAAAACCTAATTACTAGTTGGATGTTTGGTAATTGTGAGATTATGGAAGACAGTAACGGTAATATTAAGCCAGTCAAGCAGAATAATAATAGTGAACGTAAGATAGACGGTGTACACTCAACCCTTAATGCACTAGGTAAATATTTAGAACAGCCACGATATAATAACGAAATAACAGGATTTAATTATTAATGAAAATATTAGGATTAAACATAACTAGGGATAAGCCTGTAGAAAAGCGTTCCCTAGACTACTCACCATTTCTTAGTACATCTTTAGGTTTTGGTAGGGGTTATAATTCAGCTAGTAGTATGAATCTTAGTGCTGTTAATTGTGCAGTAAACTTAATCAGTGACTCAATAGCAACCCTACCAATACAGATTTACGGTGATGATGGGAAAGGTGGAAAAACTCAACTTACTAGCCACCCACTTTATAATATCTTTACTAGTCTATATCAGACACGTTACAACCTAATTAAAAGTATTGTTCAGTCAGTATTATTAAAAGGTAACGGTTATGCACTGATAGAGAGGAAAGGTAAGCAGGTAGTAGGACTCAAGTTTATACCTAGTGAAGATGTACAGATAGTCTATAGGAAGGAAACAGGAGAACTATACTATACTTGTACATACATAGGGGGACAGATACAACCAAGTGACATCTTACATTTTTACAGATATTCTTTTGACGGAGTACAAGGTATCAGTGTCTTGTCTAATGCAGCTAGAAGTCTAAACATAGCTAATCAAACTGAAAATACCGCAGAGACATTCTTTAGTACAGGTTGCAATCTTAACGGAGTCTTAAAGGTACATTCTAATTTAACACAGGAACAGAAACAGGATATAGCTAATAATTGGAGGTCTACTTTCGGTCAAGGTAATTCTAGTTCTGGAGTGGCAGTCTTACCTGTAGGGATGGACTTTCAGCCTATCAGTCTCAACGGCTCAGACGCTCAAATGTTAGAGTCAAGAGAGTTTAGTGTAGTTGATATAGCAAGATTCTTTAATATCAGTCCTGTACTACTAGGCGACTTAAGCAAAGGTGGTTATAGTACTATTGAGGATGCTAACCTACAGTTCCTATCTTATACCCTAAACCCCTACATAAATATGTTAGAATGTGAACTAAACAGAAAACTTGGAGGTAGTGGTATAGAATTAGGCTTAGATGAAACAGCTATATTACGTACTAACAAATCACAACAGGCTAGTTACTATAACAGTCTTTTACAGATGGGTGTACTTAGTATAAATGAGGTAAGACATGAACTAGGGTATAGCCCCGTAGATGGCGGAGATAGCCATAACTTAGCATATAACGACATAAGCAAGACAAATCTAGCCAATAATACAGAAGATGAAAAACAGGGATAACTTAGAAATTAGGGCTATTAGTAATGAAGTACAGGTAGATTCTAGGGATATTACAGGTTATGCAGTTGTGTTTGAAAGTAATTCAGAAGACCTAGGATTTATAGAGCGTATTATGAAGGGTGCAATTACGGACGATACTATTAAAAAGTCTGATGTATTTTGCCTCCTTAATCATGACTCAACCAAGGTACTAGCTAGGTCTAAATATGGTGAAGGTAGTTTGAAACTAGAAATAGACGAGCGAGGACTTAAGTATAGTTTTACAGCACCAAATACGGATCTGGGTGAAGAACTTTTAGAACACCTACAAAGAGGTGAAATAGATAGCAGTAGTTTCGCTTTTACAGTTAGCTTAGATGAAGGTAGTGAGAAGTGGTACACAGTAGAAGGTGTGCAGTACCGAGACATTTATAAGATAGAAAATTTATACGATGTTTCCCCTGTATATCAGCCAGCTTACCAAGAGACAACTGTAAGTAAGAGAACACTAGATAAACTTAACCAACTAAGAGAAATGCAGGACGAAAAAGAGAAAGACTTACAGGAAGAGACTGTAGAGAAGACTGATGAGGTACAGGAAGATAAAGAAGTACCAACACAGGAAGAAGTAGAAAAGAAAAACACTGACACAGAGGACAAGGGAGTACAGGTAGATGAAACTGTAGAGAAGTCTGATGAGGAAGTAGAGGAAGACGACAACAAGGATAACGATGTTGAGGGTGAAGATAAGGAAGAAGACAAAGAGACACGCTCAACACGTACAAAACATATTAATATTAATACGATGAAAGAACAGAGATTTAGTTTACTCAAGGCTATTAGGAATGTAGCAGAAAACAGACAGCAGGACAAGGTAACGGCAGCAGTTTGTAACGAGGGTATGAAGGAAATGAGGGCAGCTGGTTTGAACACAGTAGGCCAGATTTATATCCCTACTATGGAGACTAGAGCAGCAGTTTCTGTAGCTAGTGAGGGTGTAGATGTAGTTGCAACTGATTTATACGATATTATCGAGCCTCTCCGTGCTAAGAATGTCCTAGTACAGGCAGGTGCAAAGTTCTATACAGGCTTGACTAATAATGCACAGATTCCAGTAATGACAGGCTCTAATGTAGGTTGGGCAGGTGAGACAGCAGCAGCAACAGACGGTAATGTACTGTTTAATAATGTAACACTGACCCCAAAGCGTTTGACGGCTTATGTTGATATTTCTAAGATGTTGCTTGCACAGGATTCTATCGGTGTTGAGAATGCAATTAGACAGGACCTTATCAATGCTATTAACTCTAAACTTGAGTCTACTATCTTAGGCAAGGGTGCAAAGTCAGCTACAACCCCTGCAGGTATTTTCAACGGTAAGACCCCAACTAAGGTTACAGATTTTGAGGGCTTGGTAGGTCTTGAGGCAAAGGTAGAAGAGGCTAATGTACTCGGTGGTATTTCATATATTGCTAGTCCTTCAGCACGTGCAAGTTTTAGAAATATGATGAAGGGGTCACGTGGTACAACCCAGCTCGCTTATGTGGATGGTGCTTTGGACGGTACACCAGTTTACTCAACATCAAATGTAGAGGCTAAGACCTTTGTAGTAGGTGATTTCAGTAACCTAGCTATTGGAAGTTGGGGCGGTCTGGATATTGTCGTCGATAACTATACACAGGCGGTTAATGGTATGATTAGGTTAGTAGTTAATGCTTACTTTGATGCAGCACTTATCAGACCAGAGGCTTTCCAGTTTGGTACATTCGCAGTCTAATTAGTTAACATTGTTTCTATATGTACGTAAACTTACAGCAACTAAAGAAACATCTAAACATTGATTCTAGTTTTCACGATGACGATGAGTACTTATGTGACCTAGAACAAGCAGCGGAATTAGCAGTAGAACGACATATAGATGATAAGTTAGAAAATATCATAATAGCTAGTGGGAGGACAACATTACCGCCTCCCCTAGTTCAATCTATATTAATTCTAACAGCTAACTTTTACGCTAACCGTGAATCTATTGCATTTAGTAGTCACACAGAGCTACCCTATAGTCTTACCTACTTACTAGACTTGTACAAGAATTATAGTAAGAAATTCACAGGCGGAAAGGATAAGGTATGAGAACAGGACTACTAAGAGACACCATAGCAATTTATCGGACTGAAATAATACAAGATGATTTCGGAGGTACTACTAATCACCACCGCCTATTAACAACTACTAGAGCTAATGTAGGTTATAAGACAGGGGATAGAGAGGTAGTATGTGATGAAATAGTCTATACCTATCAAGTTACTTTTGAAGTGTGGCAGTACGTTAATATACAGGAACACACAGACTATATTATGTACAAGGATAAGAAGTACAGGGTCTTAAGTGTCATTCCAGTACCTGCACAGCAAAAGAAGGTAATAGAAACAGAGCTAATCAATGAATAACGACAACTTAGAACTAACAGGGACGGAAGAACTTGTTAAGAAATTTACAGAACTTACAGGACGTGAACAAACCAAGGCTAAAAACACGGCACTAAAGAAAGGTAGTGATATTTTAGTTAAGGCAGCTAGGCAGAGTCTCAGAACAGTAACAAAGGGATATAATCGTCCTAACTGGTGGAATGGTAAGACACTAGAGTCTGGTATCAAGTATAGTAAGCCAAGTAGGGATAGTGACGTAGCTAAGGTGCATATCATGGCTGATTTTAGACTTAAGTTTTTTGAATTGGGAACACAGTTTAGAAAAACTAAGGCAGGTGCTAGTAGGGGTGTTCATAAGCGACATAGTTTTTTCCAACCTGCTGTACAGGCTAAGATGTCAGAAGTTGAGGACTCTATGGGTAGGTTATTTTCTGAGTCTATTGATAAGATATGGAATAAGAAGTAATGGAGAGTTTAGAATTAGGTAGGGTTGTAAAATCTATCCTACTACAAGACGAGGAATTAAGTAGGCAAGTAGGAAGTAAAGTTTTTCCACTAGTCGCTGATAAAGGTACTAGTTTTCCTTTCATTGTATATCGAAGGGACGGACTTACACCTAGCACTAATAAAGATAAGCTAGTCTTTGATACACAGGTTAGAATATCATTAATTGTAGCTAGCAGTGATTATAGACAGGGGCTAGGAATATGCAGTAAGGTAATAGATGTCTTATTAGCAAGCCAAGGTAGAACTATAGGGGGACTTGAAATAACAGACCTAGAACTACAAGACACTAGCGAGGAATACAGGGAAGACACATTCCTACAACTACTTAGTATAACAGTAAATATAAAAAATAAATAACATAATATGGCAAATAGTGTAATCAAGGGAAGAGATTTACTAATTTATGCTAATGGTAAATGCCTCGCACTGAGTACATCATCTTCACTAGAAATTAGTCAGGACCTAGTAGAAGTGAGTAGCAAGGATGCAGGAGGTGGTAAATGGTCGAGCAGTCAAGGCGGAAAATTGTCATGGTCTATGAGCTCAGAGAATCTTTTTAGTACTGAGCCAGAAGGTTTGGGCTATGAGAATCTATTTAAGCTAATGACAGACCAAGTAGAGGTAACTGTAGTATTTGGTTTAGAAAAGACATACAAGAATAAGCCAAATAGTGTCCCAAAAAATGGATGGTTGCCAAATACTAGCGGAATCTATAGCGGTAAGGCCCTAATTACGAGTCTTAGTTTATCAGCCCCTGTAGATGATAACGCAACCTATAGCGTAGAACTCCAAGGTGTTGGGGAGTTAACACTTACACCTACACCAGCAACAGCATAAAAGAAATAATAATGAAACAGGGCTATACCTATTATATCCAAACTTAACAGGGTGTAGTAGGTAGCCCAATAATTTTTTAATCATGAATACAGTAACAATTAACAACAAGGAATATAAATTAAAGTATAGTGTACGTAGTATGATGCTTTTCGAGGCGGCGTGCGGTAAATTATTTTCTTTAGATACACTCAGCGACCAGTACCTATTCCTGTACTGTTGTATCTTAGCAGGTAACAAAGACACTGACCTAACATTTGATAAACTCTTAGACAGCATAGATGAAGACCCTAGTATCTTTACAGTCTATACAGATTTCATGAAAAGGGAATTATCTAGACAAGCAGAGTTTAAGGGTAAGGATGAGAAGAAAGGTGAGGATAAGGGAAAAAACTAGGAATGGCAGATGTATTTAGTATCTTAGTATATCAAGGCAACCTAGACCCCGAGTATGTACTAGACAGGATGAGTATGTTAGAATTACACGTACTAGTTAAGAATCTGTACAGGGCTAAACAGGATGACTGGGAGATAGGGAGACAGGCTATTTTTACATCTGCCAAGGTAATGGGTGGTACTAAAGAGAATAACCCACGAAAATTTATGCCCTTACCATGGGACAACTTAGGAGGTAGTACAGGTGACAAAGACCCACTACCAACCAAGGAGGACATAGAAAGACTTAAACAGAAAGCGAAAGAATATGGCACAAGATTTAGTAACCAAGATAAGACTTGATGATAAACAGTTTAAGTCCATTATTGATAAAGTAAAAAGTGAAGTAGGTAATACTGAGACTGTATTTAAGCAGGGTAGCGGTAATATCAAAAGGGAACTAAAAGCAATCCAAGGCGAGTTAGCTAATATGCTGCTCAATGGTGTAGACCCTGCTAGTGAGAAATTCCAACAACTAGCAGCAAGGGCAGGTAGTATCAAGGACGCTATGGGTGATGCAAAGGCGGTTGTAGGTGATTTTGCTAATGATGTACGAGGCCTAGCAGGTATAACTGATGTAGCAGGTAGTGTAGTAGGTGCTTTTCAAGTAGGTGCTGGTGCTATGGCTATGTTTGGGGTAGAATCAGAGGAGGCACAGCAAACCCTTACTAAACTTGCAGGTGCTATGAGTGTGTTGAATGGTATCACACAGCTACAAAATACCTTCATGGACCAGTCAAGCGGTACATACAGGGCTTATCATGCACTCCTAAGGCTAGTAGGGGTTGAACAATCAAACCTAACTACTACAGTCTCAGCTAATACTACTGCACAGGCTACTAATACAACAACACAGGTAGCAGGGACGACAGCACTAACAGCTAATACCACTGTTAAACAAGCAAATGCAGTAGCGACAACTGAAACTACCACAGCCACAGCAGCAAATACAGTAGCCACAGAAGGAGCAACAGTAGCAACAGGTGGATTAACAGTAGCACAAGGGGCAGCAACTGTAGCAAGTAAAGCCCTAAGAGTAGCCTTAAGTGCAATTGGTATAGGTATCTTGATTTCCTTAGTAGCAGCACTGTATCAGAAATTCGAGGACATAACAGATAGCTTTAAGACGGCAGAAGGAGCTAGTAGTAAGTTAGCGCAAGCATGGAATAAATTTAAGGTAATTGCAGTAGGTGTAGGTAATGCAATTTGGGAACACATGATCTGGCCACTTAAGATGTTTGTAGG
>QWCZ01000736.1_pt1 | contig 22769 bp, 15 predicted proteins | sample 1972651 | NCBI WGS metagenome assembly QWCZ01 (sample SAMN09866695, study PRJNA288562) | Human oral metagenome isolate pre1_saliva, whole genome shotgun sequencing... | isolation source: mouth | host: Homo sapiens | place: USA: California
TTTAGAGATATACTAATCTTTAATATACTTTAATGTACTTCCTACACCCTTCTTGGGTGTAGGATTTATGTTTGTTCTATAAGTTTATATTTCGTTATAAAGTAATATGAATAATATACATTTTATTTTATAGGGGTATAAACATGTATAAACAGAATAAATTTAAACGTAATAAAGATGTCGTTATGCTAGAACAAATATTAGCTAAAATATTCGATAACGGTACAACACATTTTTATACTACTTGCCATACTACTGACCCTAATATCGAATATTGTTATAATATTAAATATAGGGAATGGGTATTTTATCTAAAAGAAAATACTCGTATCAATGAAATCTATACTTACTTTTATAGAATGATACAGTATAGAAAATATTCTGATAATCGTATTACGGTTTTAGTTAAGAATAACAGACGTAACTTTACTCGTTATTTCTACGTTAATGATAGAAACGCAGAAAAACTATTAAAGTATATCAGAGATGTTATGGATCTTACAGGGAAGAAATATATTCCTTATCGTATATATCCTGATGCTGAACCTAAAGTAGTATACGACATGTATTACGGTATCACGGAGTAAATAATGACTGAATTAATAAATAACAATTTAACTAAAATCGTAACTAAAGATTATTTAGATGTGATTAGTAAGGTAGGTCCTGAGTATCGTGAACTCATTAACCGTTTAGATGAAACACTCGTTGGACGTTTTCCAGAAATTGAAGGCAAATTCATTTATGCTCAAATAGCGGTTACTGGTAATTTTAATCACGGAACTAATGATCGTACATCCAATATTAACCTTTACGTAGTTTATTCAGAATGGGGAAGAGGTAATTTCACCATACGTCGATCTAAAACACTTAACTTTAATACAGATTTAACGGTGGATTATCAAAATGAGAATGATGAAGTTGCCACACCAGTTAAATTTAATGTGTATTTCTTACACATCTCTGACTACTTAAAACAATTAAGTAAAAGTGATTACCGTGCATTAGAAATATTAACATCACGTTATCAGATCTATTCTAACATTAGTGATCCTAAGGTAGATCGTATCTTAAGTTTCTATAACTTTGATAATGTAAAAGAGAATATTCTAAACGAGTTGAAGAATGTAAGTGGTAAACTATTGGAAGGGATATTAACGGATGCAGAAAGAGAAAAACGCAAACAGTGTTTACGTAAACACTTAATCATGCTTAATATTCTATCTAATAAAGCTAATACTAAACTTTTACGTTGTGGTGAGTTTTGGGATATGGCTGATGCTACAGATATTAGTTCAGACCAAGTTAAACCGTATATTAAAACTCCAGATAGTTTAACTATGCCTTCCGAAGAATACTTAGATTTCTTAGACGACATGTATTACGATATCGCTAAGTAAACACCTTATACTTGTTGATATGCCTTTTTAAACTATATAATCTTGGAGGATTAATAAAAGCATATGGCAAATTACAAAGAGTATACTTACGATTTAATCTTAGGTCGTTTACTGAAAGATGAAGGTGGTTATGTCAATAACCCTAACGACAGAGGTGGCGAAACTAACTTTGGTATCACTAAAGACACTGCTCGTGCTAATGGTTACAACGGCAGAATGATCGACATGAAGATCGAAGATGCTAAAAACATTTATAGAAGTCAATACTGGAATAAGGTAAGAGGTGATGACCTTTTAAACATTAATCCGTGTTTAGCTGATTGGATGTTTAACTTCGGTGTGAATGCGGGTACAGGTCGTGCGGTTAAGTTCTTACAAAGAGCATTGAATCTTTTAAATAACCGTCAAGTAGACTATGCTGATATGGCAGTAGATGGGGCTATGGGTAATGGTACCCTACGTTCATTACAAGCTTATGTTAATAAACGTGGTGAAGAAGGCGTTAAAAACCTAGTAGTCGCTTTAGTCGCTTCTCAGATTGCTTTCTATTTAGATCTATCTGAAAAGAACCAAACCCAAGAAGTGTTTACTAACGGATGGTTAAGCCGTGCTGCGACCAACCTTAGAAAATACGTAAAAGCTATGGATAATTAATTGGCGTTGTATATCCTATACCTATAAGGTATAGGATATATGTTTGATCAATATCGTATCTCGCTTATAAACTTATATTATCTATTTGAACTAAGTTGTATAAACAACCCATTAACCAACGACTAAGGAGTTTAACATGTCCAATCAATTACATTTAGCACTTTCAATCGAAGATGAATTCGGTACTACTTCAAATATCGAATATTGTACTTTTGAAAATTTGTTAGAACAACGATTAAAATACGTCGTTAGTAATATTAATGACTTTAGTAACATCATTGTGAATCGTTTAGATGATAATAACGTTATCTTTATTTCATTTATTTTAAATGAAGAAGGGGCAAATAACTGGAACCCATTAAGATACATTTATTTCCGTGATGATGTTGATCTAACATTGTTTTACAAAAATCTACGTAAATACGTAGAAGAAGCCATTAAGGGTAAAACTACTAACGTACCAGCATTAACGTTTTTATCGGAGGTATAATCATGTTATTCATGAGTAGAATAGATGATATCGATGCGATTATTTCTGTTCCCTATAACTCTGATATAGACGTCTTTAATCAAGTTGTCAATCAAATCCATAAGGTAGACACAGAACTCACTAGAATGTGGAATTATTACACGATATTAGCCATATACGGCAAATGTGCTGAACGCATGAATACCCATTATGGTTCACGTAGTGTAAAGAATATAAACCACTGGCGTGTGGTTTTTGATAAGTGTAAGAAAATACTTGAAAATGCAGGTCTTATCGTGCCTTATAGTGCACACCCAAGTGATGATAAAGATACGAATAACATTGCTATCTATCGTGTTCCTGTCTTTAACGATAAGTCTACCTTTCAGTTTACCGATACCATCTTCCAAAGAGCAGATATGGTGCGTATTGTTTATAACAATAAAGCGTATACCGATATCAGTGTTTATGGTAAAACATTAGCAGAGTTTTCTCAAGAACTAGATAGAGAGCTTTATAAGATCGTAAAAGCAATCGTTGAAAGTAAAGCTTTTGGTAAACATGGTGTTTATCGTAATCAAATATTATCGTTAAACGTTTTAAAATGTGTTAACGATCATCTTGGTGGACGTCAAGCGTTAGTGACAAATGTCGATTATCATGTTGCTGATTTATTCGCAGCTTATAACGTGTACGAATATGCTGATTCTTATCATGCAAATGAAATCAAAAATTAAAATATGGAGCAACCCTAATGTCAAATGAAAACATCTTTTTAAACGTATTAACCATCACTTCAGAACGTCCTGAAACAATCAATGATATTATTGATAAATACGTTCATGCTGAAAATGATGATGAATATCTACTTGATATTGATTCATTACTCATGCGTGAAGAAAACCACAAAATTACACCACAGTTACTTCGTGCTGTAAATCTGTTTAACGATATTCAGTTTATGGCAAGTGCTGACTTTAATGATTTAGCACACGATTTAGCTAAATCCCATATCGAAAGCATTACAGATCGTTTCTGGCAAATCGATAAAACGTTAACTAACGAAGTATTCACATCTATTCCTGGTAATTCAGCTTATGAAAAATTCTATTGGTTATTTACCAATAAATATAATAATGACGTTGAATACAATTGCCGTATTACAGGTTTTGATGTACATGGTGTAAACGCTATCTTGAACTTCCCTGATTTACTTTATAAACTCTCTAAAGTCGTATTCAGTGAATATAAAGATGAATTATCTTTTATTCCTTTAACTAAAGAAGAACTTGTTAACGAAGAACAAGTTTGGGTTCGCAATAACGACAATAGCTTTATCATCACAGTACCAACTAAATTTGGGCCGTGCCTTGAAGTCGTTGAACAATTAAATAACCTTTACGACGATATTAACATTAATGTTGTGTTTGGTAATGGTGATATTCGAGGAGAAATTACAGTAAATGATTACGGTGAAATCTTCTTGGAAAATAAAGAACCTACAATCTCTAAAGCATTTCATTTATTAGATGCTTTAGGTCTGTTTGAATCACAAGGTGAGAAACTTGGCTGGACGACTATCCATGCTGAAGAAGCGGGATTATTGGACAGAGTAGATGAATAAAAGGGAAAAGAGAAATGAGCGGTTTATGCTTAAGTTTTTATAACGAACTTGGTCAGGCAGCGATCAACGTCGTTAACTTCGGTACAACAGATATCGGAGATTACGAAAATCGTGTCTTAGAGTTTATAGAAGACGATAAAGATGTGCGATATGTGGTAGATGGTACTGAAGAAAATACCATCATCCATATCTTCGCTAGAAACTATAGTTGTTGTCATCATGTTAAAGAAGTCTATACGGATATCTTTAATAAGTTTAATCACTTAATTAAAGAAAACTATCAACGTGAACAACTAGTCAATGCAACAGTCTTAAGTTCACCATTAGGTCACTTAGAAAATCATTACGATGAATTGTATACTTTATTTAAAGATACATTCGATAAATCAGGTGACTATAAAATGTTTATTACAACATTTGAAAGTAAATATTATCAGGCATACTTTAATAGTATCTTTACTATTGAAATTTCTGATAAACTTGGTGAAGTAGATAGTTGTCGTTATGATTTTAATACGGGTTACATTCGTATCGATGGGTTTAGTCCAGATATGATTGCATTAACTGGTGTGTTCATTGGTACACTATTAGGCATGGTTGAATATACTTGTCCTAATGAATTAGACCACAAGTACGAACATCCTAAAACCGATGAAGTAGTGTACATGGAAAAAGATAAACTCTATTTCATGAATGCTACAGATGTACAGGGATTACGTTATTTTGAAACATCAGTGTTACATCACAAATGTCAATACATCATTGTGAAAACCAAAGATGAAAAAGATAACGAAACGGCTTATCTTTATTTAACAGATAATTTAAATAAAGAAGGTGTAAAAGAAGGATTAGATAATGTTCTTAATCTTCAATTTAAGAATACCATTGTTAAAAATGATATCTATGTTGAAGATATTGAGGGCAATCGTCTAAATGGTATCAGTTATATCTTTACTGATAATAAGACTACCGAAAAGGATGTACGGATCTTCTTCGGTAAAGTCGTTGAAACTTTACTTTAACTTAATAAGGAGTATTAAATGAGTGATCCAATCGTAGATGAAGTTGAACAAGCTTATCGTGAACTTCACCCACCTAAAGACGATGATTAGTATTTCATGAAAGAATACACATTTTTCATCAACTTAAATAGTTTCCCGATTTATCAGGAAACTGTGATGGCTTCTAGTTTTACACAAGATGATCTTAAAGATATCTATACTGGATATCTTGCTAAGCTTGAACGCATTGTAAGATACTTTTGTGTTTCTAGAGGTTGTGAACCATTTAGCTTACTAACTGTAAAGAATATTTTCTTTAATGTACATGAAACTAATGCTACAGGTACCGTCGAAGTAAATATACATGAACGGTTAGATAAAGTCATGTTAAACGAGTTAGCTAAACTTATTGCTAAACAAATGTAGTAATCGAACATATATCCTACACCTTTTGGGTGTAGGATATATGACGAATCAAATAAAATTATTTTTTTCGTTTTAAAACCGGATTAACTCGCGATTATTGTTCGCCAGCTGTAACTACTTCAGAACTACCTGATTCAGTGTGAGCTTCTTCAGCACGGTGTTCTTCAGAAGCTACTGGAGCTGCTGGTTGGCCACCTTCTGCTGGAGCTGGAGCCGCTACTGGTTCAACTAAATCTTGAACAGTAACAGTTAATGTGCGGTTAGTGATTAATTTCGCAACATCGATAGCAACGTCAGCGAAAGCGATTTCAAATGATGCACCTTGGAATAAACAAGTAGCTAAAGTATTGTCAGCTGCTTTGAACGAGAAGTTAGAAGCAGTTGCAACTGGAGTTACTGTTAATTTTTGGGTTTGTTCATCATAAGTTGCTTGTAAACCTGCAGGAAGTGCTGCTTTAACTGCATCTAAACGGTCTTCTTCGTAAACGCGAGCGAAACCAAGAACGTCAACCATTAAAGATGAGAAGTCTAAAGCAGAGTAGTCTAACACTAACTCTTCAGAGATGATATAGCGTTTAGCTTGTTCTTCATCTAAAGTGATAGTTAACTTACGTTCAGCAGCGTTTACAGCTACGTTAAGTTCTTCAAAAACTTCGTCTTCTACTGTGTTACCAGCGGCACGGATAGCTGCTTTAACCACAGCGCTAGCTAATTTGAAAGTACGTTGTTTAGGAATAGCTGGATTTACGAAATCAGCTGCGTTTAAACCAAGACTTTCTAGTGATACATATACATCGTTAGCTGCCATTTAAATTTTACCTCTATTTAATTTACAAGAATAAATAACGTGACTACGGTCGGTAGTCACATATTATTTAGTTTTCTTCTTTTTCAAAAATGTTAGTTAAAGTACGTTTTACGAAAAGAGGAGCGATATCGATAAGTGGTTTCTCATCTTTTTTCGGATCTTCTTTAGGCTCTTCAATATCTTCTTTAATCGTATCTGGAGCAGTAAACGTAAAGGTGACTGGTGTGTGGAACACATAGTTTAAATCAGATTTAACAAATGTGTCATCGTTTAAAGATACCGTTCTTAATGGAATAGAATCAGTAGAACGTACACCAAAGTTGAATTCAGCTTTAGCTACACCAATTTCAGAAGCAATATCACCTACAGTAACAGTGAATGTACCGACTTCTTCTAATAATTTTACTAAATCATCGTATTGTGCTTTAGGTAATACACGATCGGTAAAACCTAATTCAGTTAAAGCTTCATTGGTATCTACACGTGAGAACTGATAAACTTTAGTAGATTCTAAACGATAACGCACTTTACTATCTTGTTTAACACTTACTTCAACAGGTAAAATAAGTTCTTTGCCGATAGCGGGTAATGATGCTTTAAGATGATTAAAATCCACATCTTTAAGTTTTTCATTGTTTTTAATAAGACAATTACGAATCATGGAGCTTACTGCTTTCATTTTAGTAATTGCTTTTTCTTTAGGTAAGGTAACGGACATGTCTTTCTATTTCCCTTTTTTAATATTAATTTATACACATGTATGCTCTTATATAAGAGCATAACATTTTCGAACAAACATATATACAGCTACTGTAAGTAGCTGTATATAAGCGTTAAATATTAAACAAAGTTAATCGTAATATTATCAAACGTTACGTTATCTGTAGACGTTGCTTGGTTAGTGGTGGTGATAGTAATATATTCCATATCCCCATTTGGTTTATTGGTAACAGCAAAATTGATATTACCTTTTGCTTTAGGGTATGGGAATGATATAGTTTATAACATACTTTGTTTTTGTATTCTTAACAATTTTAAAATTATCTTTAAGAATACCTCTACCGTAACTTGTGATGTAAAACAAAGCAGGTTCATTGTTTCTATCAGTAACCGTATATTTTTTATCAAATATATCAGAATATTCTATACTGTCCGTTTGAGTGTATAAATCATTAGCTAATCCAGTAAAGATAAATTGCTCAGAAATAGTCTCGATACTGTAAGGCTTTCTAGTTGTAAAAACAAAACCTTGCCATAAACAGTTACTACCATGTGGGCGACATATAACTACTGCGGCTCTAGCTTCACTATCTTGAAAAGTTACAATGTTGTCTTCTAATGTAAATTTATCACTTAATATATTGTAACGAATTCTAGAATTAGCATTAAGGTTTTCTAACGGAAATAGACGACCTATTATTTCGCTTGAGCTAGCATTCGGATTGTCAATTTTTTCACTTGCAATAAACGGATTACATTGGTCAGTTATTTCTTTTACTCTAGTAGGCAGTGATCCAGTTACGCTATAGGGAATCATAGCTAAACTATTAACATTGTCATTTATTAATTTAAACCAACCTATCTGCCAGCCACTATAAAGAGATGCTTCAGTTAGAAATTTAACGTAGACCGTACTATAATTTTCTAATTTAAATTTAAACCCTTTTAAAGTTGTGGAATTTACAACATTTATTGAATCTAAAAGATAAGTCTTATCGACTAAAGTGCGGTCATTTTCAGTAATTGTTTTAATTGCTTTATATCGTATTCCACCATCAGGACTTTTAGCAACGATCATCGGACAGTTTACACTTGCCATATAGTTACTGTCGATTACAGTATTAGCAGTTAAGAATAAACTTGCTTGGTAATTAGTGGTATCTAAATCGTATTCTGTATTTACAGTAACTTGACCACCAAGTTGATACGTACCGAATGTTCTAGGCGTTAAAGTAAAGGTGAGTGTAAATGTACCCCCACTTTGTAACCCGTAGACTTCATACTGCGTGTCACTTACCTTAACAAATCGAGTACCGTTTTGGAGAGTTTGGTGGAAGTCGCCAACAACGTAAGGTGTCGTATAGCTTTGATTTGGTAAGATAACGGTTAGTATTGTTTTCTCATTCGTTGCTGAACCACTATTAGTTACAATATATTTAACGTAGAAGGGACTATCCACATCTACTGATACTTTATTACTACTGATTTTAACACCAATGTCTTGGAATAAGCTTTCAGGTGTAACCATTTGATAACAGTTACCATCAGCATCTCTAGCAAGTACACTCGTCCCTTTACTAAAACTCTTTTTAGGTAAATTACCGAATTCTTGACAAAGCCCACTAACTCGTTCCATTCGAGTTTTTAGTTCTTCTAACTGCTCAGTTAAACCTGTTGTAATATTTTTTACACCTCTGATAGCTGTATCAAGATTATTATTAGCAGTATTAAACTTAGCATCAGTATAAGCTTTAGAATCTCGCAATATGGTAGTATCTAGTGTATTTACACGATCACTTAAATTATTAACCGTAGCAGTTAATGCTTTTAAATTAGTTACATCCGTAGTGAGTTGATCTACTTTACCTTTTAATGTATTATAGTTCTGAATTAAATTATCTAAATCAGATACGATACTATTTTGGATTTCTGATTTTACTTTAGCCGTAGCTTTAGTAATTTTAGAATCGATACTATCTAATTTAGATAAGAGTTCTTCAGCATCACCTAATGCTGCGATAAAATCATTAATTGTTCTAACTGCTACTTTTAATTGACTTAGTTCAGTATTATTAGAAAGAGCATTTGCCACTATTCTATCCAAAGCCGCTAATCGAGTATTAATTAACTCTTCAGTATTACGTTTGATCTGAAGGATACGTTCATAAACTAAACGCATTTCACGACTACGTACACGTGTTACAGCAGAAGTTAATTCACTGATCTTATAAGGTAGTACATCCCAACCATAAGTATCATTGATATCGTGATAGTGATCCATAGGAGCATATAGCTCTGGTTTATCCAAGATATCATCCCATCTTTGTTTACGTGGGTCTACAAGTAAGATATTAATATAATCTTGTACGGTTTCCCATACGCCGATAAAAATACCGCCTACCACTTGGTAAGACATTCTTACTTCGCCATCGATGTGATCTTTGAATACTACAAGAACATTTACAGGTTTACCTGTTTCTTCCGTTGCTTGTTGATAAAAACCAGCTAACTCGTAATCGCGACCTAATTGTAAAGTTTCTTGTCCTTTTCTAATGACTAAACTATCAGCGTAGAAAGCACCTTTACTGGCAGCGACTACTTTGCCACCGTTAGGTGGGATTACCTTTACATCATCAGGGATATAGTTACCTTTATCCTGAGCAGTATTATCGTAAGGGTAAATCATCTTTAATGCAGGAATAATATTTTTATTCATTAATTATTACCTCTTAAACTTAAAGTTTCTACTCTTTGTTCCAACTGTCTTAATCTATCTTCTAATCTAACGATAGTAGCATTTAATCTTGCTTCTCTACGAGTCGTTTCATCGTTAAGAACACTAAAGTTATTATCGATAGTTTCTGCTAATTTAGATAGATCTTCTCTTAACTTATCTACACTGACTTTATTAGGCGTATAATAGTTATCAATAATATTTCTACCTAATTCTGCAATATCTGCTTTTAAACCAGTTTTAGCTGATTCTAAGAATCCAGATAAGCTGGAAACCTCTCTAGTAATTCTATCATCAAATGTATCTACTTTATCAGAGAGTTTATTGACTTTATTCGTTACTTCAGTATTGCCTGCTTTAAGTTTATTCGTTACTGTAGTGACCATTGTTTCTACAGTATCGTTTTCATTCGCTTTAAGTTGGTTTACGGTAGCACTTAAAACAGCATTACTATTAATTAACTCCTCTACTTTAAGCGATAAGCTAGTAATACTAGCGTTAGTAGTAGTTAATTTTTCAGTAAAGGAGCCTTTACTTTTATTTAAATCAGTCACTAAGTTGGCAATTAAAGCATCGTATTTCTGATCGAATAATGTTTCGATCTGCATGAGTGTAATAGAAGAATTACCGTTATTCGCTTTAATGGTTTCGAGTATTAGATTTAATTCGTGTTTATACGTATCGATACTATTAAGATTTTGTTCAACGTAATTTTTAAGTTTTAAAAAACGATCGTATACTGATTTAAGTTTTAAAACTGATGAATTAGCAACGACTTCTTTTAAAGCGTATACTGCTTGTACTAAAGCCTGTATACCATAGATATCGGCTGCTCTATGTAAATGACGAGTAGGAATAAATGCAGTCGGTATTTCTAACACTTCATCCCAAAACACATTTCGTGTTTCATTGATACTCATCTTGTGGATATGGGTATCCATTTCAGTATATCGAGTTTGGTATTCACCCCCTACCGCTTGGTAGGTTAAAGTAATCTTACCTATTAGATTATTATTTTTAATTTGAATAGCTACAGATACGGGATTACCTAACTTCGTAGTAGCATCTTGCCAGAAAAAACAATACACGTAATCTTTATTAAGAGTTAGTACTTTGGTACCTTGTTTTACGACTAAGCTCTTATTATAAAATGCGCCATTTCGAGTGAAGCAAATATCCCCACCTTCCCCGCTTAATACATGTATCTCTTCTTTTACAAGATTCTCACTACTGTTAGCCGTAGTATCTAACTTATAGCGTTTTAACATGTTCATATTTTTTACCTTTATATTTGCAAATATATAAGTTATTTTACGTAAATAACATACGATAACCATGTAAGAAATCGTATGTCTAGACCATCGATGGAGAAAAGAATAAAATGGCAGAAATAAAACCAAGCGATCTGACGCTGACGTCGAATTATGTCGCGCTTGAACCTGGCAATTATCCAGCCAGGGCAGATCTTACAAAACACAAAGGTACAAACCTCACTGAAGCAGAAGCTTTAGATTTTAAATTAAATATACCACTAGGTGTAGGTAATAGTAATTCTGTTATCTATATCTATCAACAAGGTACTATAGAAATCATTGGTGAAGTTTATTGTTGGAATAAATTAGTCAAACCAGGTATCTATAGCCGTTATGAAAAATTACGTTATCTCACAGAAGAAGTAATTTCTGATAGAGATAAAGATAACGTTTACAAACATCATGCCAGTTACAATAAAACCATTCGTGTTCCAAATAGCTTTATTAATAAAAGAAATAACACGAATAACAATGGTTGGCAATTAAGATATAATTACGTTAGTTTTGATAATCAGATTGTTAAAGCTGAAGGTGGCAAAAGCTACCCTATTCCAATCTTTAACGGTAAACTAACGATTTATCCAGATGGTACTTTTAAAACAGAAAACATCGTTATTAAAAGTGATGATACGAAAATCGTAGATCCATATGGTTATATTGCGGATAGTAAAAACTATGGTAGTATTACCACGTATTACGATGATGTTACTAAGGATGATGTTAATCCTCGTAATGTCTACAGATTGATTTCTGAAAATGAAGATGGCAGTGTAACTTATGGTGCAATAGAAGCTAACCAAGATCTTACTCCTACCTCTTTCCCTAAATTACCTTTAGGCATCATTCCTGTCAATGACGGTAAAGTAACCGTAAACACTAACGGTACTATAGATATTTCTGGTACAGTAATCACCAGTACAGGTTATAAAATAAACGGTACTCATTTTAGATATATCGATCTTGTTAACAACGTAGATGGTGTATTGAAATTTAATGAAGACATGTTAGATAAGAGTGGTGTATATAACCCTACTTTTACTCACATCAGTCCTACTGGATTAGAGTATAATAAAATTATAGCAGTAGCTAACGGTGAGAATGATATTTATCGTTATCATACTGAAAACGATACTTACAATAGTGTTAAAACCTTAAATGGATTTAGTACCACCTTTACACCAATGAAAGGTTGGAATACATTTGTTAAAGGTACTGAAGGTATTCCTTTTGGTAATATCTGGGATTATATTAGTGCTGTAGATAATAATAACAATCCTGTTACTATTGATAAAAATCATTATCCTTGGGTGGCGAAAGGTATCTTTAACATTAACGATAGATTTATCTATCCTCATTTAAGATATAGCCCTGAAGAAATTATAGATGTTTACGCGACAGTAGATCATACTTTATTTTGGAATCCTGATAACCTAGTAAGTTATCAATTTATTAACTCGAGTGTTGATATTCCTAATAAAGCTTCTGAAACAAAATTATATCAAACATTCCCTACTTTAACTGGTGTAAAAGAAATAGAGTTGCCAGAAGGTTATAACTTTATCCCTTATACTACTTCGAATGATTCTAATGTTCCTGAAAGTAAAATTATTATTACTGAAGAAGATGGGCAAAAGTATATCACTGTAACAGGTAAAGTTATCTGGAAAAGAAAAGAAGAATATTTCACTTTAAATCCAGGTAAAGTAAAATTAGATTATACATGGCCATCTGTCGTAGAAGATGAACAAGGTCATCTTAAGAAACTGTTTAACGTTAATGGTTATTTTAATAGTAAAGTCGTATTTAAAGATCCTAATGATCCTAATAGTGTTTATACTATCGACGGTATCAGAACTAGAACAGATGGATTATTTAGTTTAATCAAAAGAAACATTACTCATTATCTGACTGATTATGAGAAAATGATCATCGATAATACTGGTAAACATTATAAAGATTATATCACCGATAAAGGATATAAAATTATTGAGAAAAGTTTCTTTTATTTAAATACTGAATTTACTAATAAACACACTGATGTGGTGTTAAACTATTTTTCTTTAAGATATCACAACTATTTACCTTGGTTCTTTGAATCTAGTAAGTTATTTGTTGAAAATAGAAATAATACTGATATTAATCAAGCACATCGTTTCTTCTATCAGGATAGAGGTAAAAACGAATTAACACTTTATCGTGATGCGATTTTCAATCTTAAATCATCTACTCGAACTGAATCTGATTGGTATATTTTAAAAACCAATAGAGGAGTTTATAGTAAAGTTAATCTAGAAGGATTAAGTTTAATTAAAACAAGAAATCCTCAATACGGTAATTCAACTTTAGAAGGGTATGCGTCTTTTGGTGACTTTAGTTACTCTAATAAACACGGTGTAGGTAAATATCGTGCAAACGATGGTGGTGTATTATTTAATAACACCTTCGTGTTTAACCACACGAATAATAAACACGTGTTAACAGATGGCCCAGTCCAAATAACGTTGTCAAGAGGTATGCGTGAAGAGGTAACGGTATTCTATCGTACTTCTGAAGATACTCAAGATTTTCCTAGACATGTTACTCGTAAACAAGGTGAAGGGGATTTAATCGATTTAGATATTACTTTAGATAATCGATATGGTTGGATAGATGTTTGGTTAGATGATCCATATGGTGAAGAACACGATTTAACCATCAAACGTTTACGTTTACGTAAAGATAGAACTAATGCGGCTATTGAAATAACGTATCCTCCTAAAACAGAGATTTCTACAAGAACACCATCTATCGTTGGTAAAGGTGAACAAGGTGCGCCTTTCGTTATTTATAAACACGGTGAAGAAAATAATGTTCTTTATAGTGGAACGGTAAATGAAAATGGTGTTTGGAAATTCACTGGTTTAAGTACGTTACAAGCAAACCAAATCTATACGATTAAACAAACCGATGATTTTGGCGGTGTAACTTACGAAAGTTTTACAGTATTACCTCATCGTTTACGGAATGGTGATAAAATTACTATCACTGATTTAATGGGTAGTGATCAAACCGAGTACGTTATCCCTATAAATATTAAACGTGGGCAGTGGACTGATTATAATATCGAAAGTAGTATTAGTTTCTTAGATGATGGTACTGACCAAAGTTATAAAATAACCGGTATCGTGTTAGATAGATTAGGTAACATTTATCCTGAAGGTATTTATAGACTAGGTACAAAACCAACAGGTATTTATAGATCAAATATTATCGGTACTACAGCAGCAGTGAGAGATCTTGTATTGAATAATCCTCAGACAGTTGATGGTGGGGTAAGCAAATATGTATTTAATACTGAACAGAGTTTTGATGCTATAGCTTTTGAAAGTATTAATAATATTCGTGTTATCAATACAACAGCTGCTAAGAAAGTGGAAAAATGGTTAACGATATCTAACTGGGAAACTGAACTACGTAATCACCTAAATGGGATGACACAAATTGAGTTCAATAATCAATATCCTAAGATAGCAGGTGTAGATAAGGATGCAATATTAAAACACTTTACTGAAAGACTAGGTTCAGCTAACGGTGAGGGATATATCGGACGATATAGAGATGCGGTTACGATTGAGACGAGAGAGTTATTTGCTTATACGATTGAAACACCACAAGGTAATGTATACGTATATCAAAATGCTAACTATAAGAAACTTACTTCTGTTGCAATTGAAAACAGTAGAGGTGCAACAACTAATTATCGTTTTGAAGGATATACACCAGTACAGTTATTAAGCGCGTTAGATAAAAGACGTCCTTGGTTTATGGGTGAAGAGAATTCTACTACAGGTGCTGTAGTCACTTCTACGAAAAATCCAAGTAAACAGTTCTATGGTTTAAATCAACGATATCCAAGTAAACAAACGACTGAATTTAAAGGAGTTCGTCTTGACCTTTCCGCAGAAGATAAATTCTCATTTAAAGGTAGAAATATTTGGTTACCTGTAGAGACATCAAATAATCACACTTATTATATCGGGTTATATACGTTATATAACTGGGATAGAATATACGAACATGATGAGTGTAATGCTGATGACAATGCGGTTATACGTTATCTTGTCGATTATAGTTACACGTTAACGAGAAATTATCCAGATAGAAAAGAAATGAGTAAAGTTGTATTAGATAACTGGGTAAATAGAGGGGCAGACCCTCGTATGTTTACTTTTGATAAGCATGCGACAGGTAAAGTTAAGTATCATGAAAATGGTGTAGATGTAACGATAGAAGGAAGAGTAAGAGTAAACGGTAAGTACACGAGAAATAAAACACAAAGTTTATTCCCTAAGAATAACGTAGAATTTATTTCTTTCTGTCCTAACGCTTATTTGATTCATCCTGATTTCCCTGATAGTAGTGTTACGTTAAACGATGATGATAGTATAGTAATCACAGGTAACGTGTTGTATCGAAACGTCGATGAGAATTGTCAGTTTGTGGATGCCGTAGATAGTGATAAACTAGAACATCGTCTAGTATCGGTAGAGATATTTGCTCAAGGTACAGAAGCGTTTAATAACGAATTAGAGTCTTTATCGGAACGACAAAAAAGTTTTGCGTTTAACCATATCTTTAAGGTAACTATAGACGACATTGATCCAGAGTTTAAAGATTTTGTCTTTTTAGATATAACTAAATATTTTTCGTTATATGCTCCAGATGAAGGTACTATAAGTTACGGTAGCACAAATGATCTAGTCAGTACACACCCGTATGAGATTAATTTAAGTAGTGATACTATAGCTTTAAAACAAGAATCGCTTAAGGCTAACGGTAAATACAAAAATGTTTACACTTTCGCTGTTAAGTTTGCCGAAGCGTTAGAAATAACAAACGATTATATCATGGTAGATCAGGAAAAGCAGACTACTGAGTTAGTGAAAGACTATTTTATTGGTGGGCAATCTGAATATACACCAGCTAATGCTTTATACATTTTCTCAGTTAGAGTTGTGGTTCCTGAAGAAATAGATAGTTATTACATTACTAAATATCAGTACGGCGAATCTTTATCGTTATTGGTTAAATATATACCGAGTATCGTTAATGCCTCTAACTTAACTAAAATTCCGGCTAACTTAACCGTTTAGGGAGATAAAATTTAAATGTCTATTTATAATAAAAATTATAAATTAGTAAATCCTGGTACTTATGGACACGACGGGAAACCGTCGTTGTTCTCTGAAGATACATCAGGTAAAAGACGACACTTTGTTCGTTTTGTAACCAAGCTGGATGGCTTAGTATCATTTGACCCTGTACATGGAAGATCTGGATACTCGTTAGATAGTTTTGGTTATCTAACGATATGGGGTGATCACATGTATTACCGTAAAAATAGAGTTCTGCCTGGAAAATACAGCCCTTTAACTGGATTTCAATTAGAGACAGGTGCTTGGATTGATTATGGTAAAATGAGAGAAAATGTTGAAGATACAACAAACAACTACATATTTACTGCTCCATACATGTTTGATACCATTTATAAATGGGATAATAACAAGAAATATGGAGAAGGTAGTAAACTGATCTATAAAGGTAATAGTTTAGAGAATTACTTTAAACCTTATAACGCCAAGATCACAACCAATATCGATGAAAGACGTAGTCTTAGAGATACCGTTTTTAAAGATAGAACATCATCACCTTTTGGCGATGTTACAGTGATAAATAGTTTAGGTAGTTATTTTGGCGGTAATGGTGCTGTTAAATACAGCAATGGTTATCCGTGGAACATGCCGATGCCATTGAAGTTATCTATTACTGCTAATACTACCGAACAAAGATGGATAATGCGATTAAGTGAAGATAAAAAATATATCAGGGCAGTTAACTTAGCTTATTTTCCATTTATAATGATCGAAGGTAGAATGGAGTTTTTCGCTAATGGTGAAATGCTTATAGGAAGCGATACTAAACTTTACCATCGTAAAACTAGAAAATTATTAGCTTTCAGTGGTCATACCTACAAAAATAAACCATTTGAGATTATTCCAGATAAACGGTTTGATGCGGCATTCTTATTTCATTCTTTTGCCTACGATGAAAATGGTCGAAGAACAAATACAGTATATAACTATTTAGATTATACCGTTAAAGCCCAAATGGCGGGTAAAGATGGGGAGTTTGATTTAACGAGAGAAGACGGTCTTGGCTTTTTACCTATATATAAATCATTCCATGTATATTACCATAAAGAAGGTAGTAAGCCTGAAAATATGAGGGCATTTATCGGTGATGGTTTAATGTATAAACAATTAACTGAAGGTATGGATAAATTAATCTCTATGGGAATAAGGTATACCAAAATGCCAGGATTATTTTATACTAATACCACTTACGATATAAAGCGTGAACGACGCTACCTTCCTTGGAGAAAAATAGAAGGTACTAAGCCACACCATGCACTTTATCCGGATCACAGAAATAGTTTACCATTAGTGATTGAAAATCTTCCGTTGAAACAGAATGGTCCAAGTGCGGTCAACCCTAGGTTTGCATGGCACGAGAGTACTCATCATTTATTGTCATTTTTCAACGTTACCACTAATTATTTACAATTAATGGATTTGGATTGTTATATAAAACAAGAACCAGGTCTTAATGGTAGAGGATACACTGCCTATGGTGGTAATCTTGTAGGTGGGTTTAAAGATTACGCTAATGGTGTAACATTAGGTTATTATAGTGATGTTTCAGAAGCAGATAAAATCAAATATGATTTGAAAAATGCTTATTCAACTAGAAGACGTGGAGATGAGTTAAACTCAGATACCACTTATATTCGAGACCATCGTGGTGATCTCCCTTACTATACTGAAGAAGAATATAAGGCTGATATAATGAAAGGTATAGGCGCTCAGAAAATGAGTTTACCTGATAGTTATCTGTCTTATGAAACTAATGTACTAAAACCTTCGGCTGGGTTTAATGATTTTAAACCTATCATTCCTGGTAAAGGTGGCGTTATCAGAGCTGCAACAAATGGGGATAAGAAAGCAACTGTCAGTGGAGATGTGTTAGTCTATATAAGACCTAGACTGGCTTTTTATTTCTTAGACGAAGGTACAGAGCTTGATATTGTTGAATTACCTGATGGTAGAAATTATTATAACGTTAACAATTTATCAGGTAAAGCTTCTCGTCGTGTGAGTAACATACATCTAGGATTGAGTAGATTACTCAAACGTCAGATGGTACCATTGAGAGCTTTAAATAATACCGATCCTCCTAAACCTAAATCTTATTTAGGTAATTATCTCTGTAATCAGGACTTTAGCACGTATGTGTGGGATAATACTAGTTTGAGATCTATTGCGGTTGAAGATTTATTTGTCTCTACAATTCAGTACATTGAATGGTTACCTAAACGGTTCCCTTTTAAGTTGGATAGTGCAAACCGTGTATTGATTAGAGCAAATCATCCATTTAGAGTGGTTCAACAGAATTGTGAGATGATAATTCAATCAAAAGTAGACTATCAGTTAAGTTTCCCTATAGATCTGGGTCAATTACACCGAGACAAGAATTGTGAGTTTTTAGATAAAATGCCTGTTTATAGTGATGAAGAAAATGCTGATATAGATAATCGACATTTTGAAGATTTACGCAGAGATGGTAAACCTTTCTGGGATTATGAACTTCAAAGATGGGTAATATATGGTTTATTACCTAGTAACCCATTACCAGAACGTGTTAGTTACGCAGCAACAGAAATCCTTAATTTTCCATCACTTAAAAGTCTTGGTGTAAATACGAAGGATAAATTGCAGAATATTGCCAAGTTACGCTGGAATAACGACTATCCTGGTTATCATTGCGAATTTCCTGGTGGTAATGTCATGGTTACAAAAGGAACTAAACGTGGATGGTATCATTATTACGGTACAACTGATCGTAATAACAAAAATAAATCTGATGATATTTATACTTATTTATTTAGTGAACCAATACCACAACGTGAAGTTGTTTCTGCAACTGGACGAGCATTAGATTGGAGTGAAAATAATTTAAACGAACTCATCTATCATAGAGGTCCAAGATATAACGATATGTTGGACAACTTAGAAGAGACTTTAGTTGACGTGAAATATAAGGATATCTATTATACTGTTGATGGTCGAGATAACGGTGGGATGATAAATTCTAAACGCCGTTATAAAGTTGTTGCAGCTTTTGGTGAAGGTGATCATCTAAATGATGAAGTGATTAGTACGCATTATTGGGATCACACTGTAAATCTAACAGGTGAAACTTATAACCTTTATGCCAATAAAGATGAGACACACTTCAATAATTTCTCTGCTTGTGATAGAATGATTAATTCCGCAAGTGCATTATTACTGTATACCGATAATGCTACTACTTATTCTCACTATAATTACCACACAATGGGTAACACATGGTTGAGATTTGAAGTAGATGGAGAAACTGTTTATACGGGGAATATTCGTGATTTCTACGGTAAAGATTATGTTACTGATAATTATGATATAATTGAACTTGGCACTAAAGCGATTTGTTATTATATAGAAAATAAAAGATTCGTGCATTTTGATTTAGATGGTAGAACAGTAGTATTTGCTAACTATGCATTTGCTGGTGATCCTACTAAACCATTTATTCGAGATACACCTTTATTTTATTATAAAGACGAAGCGACAGGTGATGATCCTAAATTTATTATACCTGAGAAGTATACACATATTCAGGAAAAATTAGATAGTGGCGTACCTTTAAAAGTTTATTTTTATCATCATCCTGATCCAGAGTGGTATAAAAATCCTACACCGGTTTATAATAACGGAACGTTTAAAAGTCAAAATGTTTTTGATTTTACTAAACCACCTAAGCTTATTGGTAATACAACTTATATCCCTAATAGAATAAGTTATACTTTGGATGACGATAAGGGTATTATTGTAAATTTTGAAAATGCAATATCTACTATCAATAGTTGGCAGAAATCACAATATGAATTCTTAGTAGAGAGTGAAGATTTTAATCCTGCTTTAGATAACTATGAACAAAAACATGTTTATTCTAGAGAATTTGCTGAGCTTTCCAAATACGCTAAGAACAGTAACGGTTTCTACGATATAACTGTGAATGTTGATGTATTTAAAACAGCAATGAAATTTAATCGTGGCGGTGCTTATTTTGAAGATGGGAGAGTTTTAAAACTTAATGCTAGTTCTGCAAACATTAGTGAAGCGGAATACAATAAGTTAAAAGCTAAGAAAGATCCTAATATCTTAAAAGTAAAAATAACTGTAATAACCAGATACAATAACGTTTATGTTTATGGGTATAGAACGACTACTCCATATACAGTTACATTGTATTTCAAAAACTATCAAAAATTAATGCCTAATCAGGTTTAATCACTATACGTCATATATCCTACCCTTAATGGGTAGGATATATGTTTACTTATCTAATAAATGTTTAAATCTATTACCAGAAACGTATAATGTATTATCCATTAAATCTTCTAATAGCTGATTATAGATTTTACGTTCTTCTTGAGTTCTAAAATCGCTAGATACCCATCTGCATAACTTAATCATAAACCCATTAACCTCGTCAGATTTTTCAATATAAGCTGCACTTTCGTCAATCTGAGCTATAAGTTTTTTGGCATCGTTGTTCTTAGGGTTGTTCTTTAACTGGTTAATCATCATATTACGAATACGCACTAAACGTTGTTTTGGTGTATCGTAATTAGATTCCCCTACCTTAAATTGCCAAAAAGTTAAAGTATCTAAAAGTTTAATTAACCCGGTACCACCTGCAATTATTAAACAGAATAACATTTGAGCGGTGATAGCAAAACTCCCTATTGCTGCTAAAAAACCTGCTAAACCAGCTAAAGTTAATACTGTAAGTGAACCAACAAAACCAAACAATGCGTCTTTATATAACGATTCCCAACTATATTCTTTACCAGACATAGACTTAATAATGTCTATACCTAAACCAAATCTAGCAGCAAATTGGTCAGCTAACACCTCCGTTGATGTGGTATCGTAAGTTGTTTCTGAGAAATCATTATACATCTGTTTATAAATATCCCCAATAACCACTAATTGTGCTTTAGGATCGGACTGTTTCGTTAAAGCTTCTGGAACTTTTATACCATAGATGTTATTTATCTTACCAATAAACTCTACTCTTAAAGTATCTTCTTTAATTTTTAAGAATTCCTTAACAACGTTGGCTACAATAACATTTTTAAAAGTTATATGGTGAACGTACTCCATAAATGTCCACATGTGACCTAATTCGTGCATAATTACACTTAAAATAAAATCAGTATCTTTTTCAAATAGAGGCGTAAGTAACTCCATTTGGTACTCTAATTGAGAAAAAATTCCACTTACTTTAGCGGTTTTAAAATCCAAAGAACCGATATTATCGATTTTACCTTGAACTATTTTTTTAAAATTAGGTTTCACGCAAGCATCACCAAGAAAATAATTAGCACTGTCACCAAGAGCATCGAGTAGGCCTTTATTTAACGGATGGTACATATCTAATAACTGTACCATAGCTGAAGCATTTAGGTAAGTTGCTTCTTTTACTTTACATTTAAGAGTGATGTTAAAACGGTTTTTAATGATTTTTTCTAGACTAGTAGCGAATGCTTTACCATCTTTGTTTTGTTTATATTCTTCTGTAATAGCACGTAATTGATCCAGCACTGGATCTTTTAATTGATAGTCTATCATTTCCATGCTGATTAAACTAAATTTATCTAAACGCATTGTTGTTTCCTTATTTATTCATAGTTAAAATTTTGTATTTATATTACAAAACATAGCTTTATGTTTAACTTATTTAAAAAGGTTACCCAAATTATGAACAATACTGATATTGATCTACAATCAAATAAAACTAAATTTGAATGTAGGAACGCTATGTATTTTAGATCACATGACGGGAGTCGTGATGATTTATTATTAATAAAAGAAAAAGTACACCTACCTACAGGTGAAGTAAAGAATAATTTAAGATTCATTGAGAATTTTAAAAAACCCGTATATATCCATAAGAAAGCATTTCAAAACTATACTCAAAAACGAGTATGGAAACCTATCGAAGAAATGGATGTATATATGACCACTGAATATGAATTAGAGGATACTATTAAACGAGCATTAAATATGCCTGTTGGTTCTTATAAATCTCGTAAACAGTTATTCCGTAGTCCATACATTTACGGTTGTGATATTTCTACGTCTTCTATTATTCGTAAAGCGTATAAAGAGAAATTCCCCGATGCAGTAAGTAATGCAACTGTAGCCGTGCTGGATATTGAAACGAACGTTGTAAGTGTTCGTAACGAAATCATTGCGGTTTCTTTATCGTTTAAGAATAAAGCTATAGTAGCAACGACTAAAGAGTTCTTAGGTACTACACCGTTACCAAAAGAACAGTTCTACGAAAAGTTAGATAAGCTTACACCAGATGTAAGAAAGAAACGTAAAGTAGATGTAGAATTCGTTATTGCAGATACACCTGCTTTAGCGATTATTGAAGTATTTAGACGAGCACATAAATGGCAACCAGATTATAT
>QWCZ01000376.1_pt1 | contig 22752 bp, 15 predicted proteins | sample 1972651 | NCBI WGS metagenome assembly QWCZ01 (sample SAMN09866695, study PRJNA288562) | Human oral metagenome isolate pre1_saliva, whole genome shotgun sequencing... | isolation source: mouth | host: Homo sapiens | place: USA: California
TTTGAAGGAAGGAATTTTAAATTTCTTGGCTTTAATGGGATGGAGCTTTGGAGAAAACAAAGAAATTTTTACAATTGAAGAAATGATTGAAAACTTTTCGTTTGATAAAATCTCGCTTGGAGGACCTGTATTTGACTTGGTTAAATTAGGTTGGGTAAATAATCATCATATGAGATTGAAAGACTTAGACGAATTGACTAAACTAGCGATTCCGTATTTTGTGAAAGCTGGATATTACGCTGACGAAAACTTATCTGATGAAGAATTTGCAAAATTGAGAAGAATTGTAGAGATTTCAAGAGAAGGAGCTCATACTTTGAAAGAATTGCCTGAAATTTCATCAATTTACTTTGAAGATGAGTTTGAATTGCCAGTTGTTGAAGAAGGAATGAACAAAAAAGCGAGAAAATCTGTTGAAAGATTGAGAAATTCATTGGAAACAGAAGTAGGTAAAAAATCTATCGAATTATTTGTAGAAAAAATTAATGCTTTAAATGAAGAAATCTCTGAAGAAGAAGCAAAAGAAATTTTACACGGATTACAAGATGAACTAGGTGAAGGACCAGCAGCAGTATTAATGCCACTTAGAGCAGTAGTTACTGGAAAAGCTAGAGGAGCTGACTTGTATACTGTAATTGCGATTATTGGAAAAGAGAGAACTTTAAAGAGAGTTCAAAATACTTTGGAAAAAATTAAATAGTTTTTTGGAAAATTATTAAAATTAGAAAAATTTAGAATATTAAAAAAGGAATTTGAGATATTGGTCTTGGATTTCTTTTTTTATTTCAGAACAATTGAAAAAATCATGTTTTATTTGGATTTTTACTTTTTATGCGGTATACTTATGTTGAATCAATTTTAAAAATTATTTATGAGGAGTGATAAAATGAAAAAATTCTTATTATTTATGATGATGTTATTTTCAGTGACTGTTTTTGCAGGAACTGTTAATGCAAAAGTTACGAATAAAATCAATTTTGGGATTTCTCCAAAAGAATTGAAAAATATTATAAAAAGTGAGCCACTATCAAATTCGCATGATAATGGAAATTATGCTGTTTATTATTTTGTAAATGTGGAAGATCCGTTGGGTGTAAAAAGAGAGTTAAATAGTTTTGCTTTTTCTGATAATCAGTTGTTCTCGGCAGTTTTTGATTCGGCTACGACGGATGAAGAACATGCAAAAATAATTGAGGATTACAAGAAAAATGCGAGTAAAGTTTTGAAGGAAAAATTGAATGTGAAAGAGCAAAAAGGAGGATTATTGTTGTATAATTCAAAAAAATTGATAGAAATATATAGAATTATGGATCATACTTTTATAACATCTGCTCTTTATGATTCTGAAAAATTGGATGAGATTTTGAGTGATTATGAATAAGTTTTATTTTTAGAGTTTTATAAAAGGAAAAAGCTGTATTTGAATTAATTTTCATTTACAGTTTTTTTTTTTGAAAATTTTAGAATTAAAATGGTTTTTCAAATTTTGTATGGTATAATAAAACTAGAGTTATTTATTTAGTAATAAAAAAATTATAAATTATTAAATAAAAATTTATAACAAATTTACTGTTAAATGGTTAATTATAGAGAAGCAAAAGAGGAGAATATGAAATGGAAGATATTATAATCGAAGATGAAATTATAGTAAGAGAGTCATCTGATGTGGAAAAATTCGACAAAAATAATGATGGTGTACTTAAAAAACTTCAATTAGATGTGCCATTTTTGAAAAATAATGCGGAAGAATATTTTGAAGATGATGAGAAATATATGGATTTACTTTATTCGATGGCTGACAGAAGTGGTGTAGAGAGAGTATTAAAAATGAGATTTTTATTAGGAAAAGGGGTATCAATTAGAGATATTTTATGGAGAAGTGGAAAAAATATTGAAGAATTAGAAGAATATATAGTAAAATTTAGAAAATATGGAATTGGAGTGAATGAAAAAACTACGCAGGATAATGTGGTAAGAGAATTATCAATGGCGACTATTTTTTTAGGAACTTTTGGAGTTTGGTCAGATGAAAGATATGTGGGGAATGGAACTTGGCAGTCGCTTGATAATTTTAATTTGAAATTGGATAAGAGTTGGGAATTGTATTTTGATATGACTTGTGGGGATTCATCGGAATATTTTTTTCAGATAGATATTGATGATACTTTAAATTTTATGAATTTTTTGATAGATATAATTTATGAGAAAAATGTTAAAGAAAATAAATTAAAATGCTATTTTGGAGATATTTTTTAGTAAGACTACATGATAATAATGTGAAATGCGAGAAAGGATAAGAATATGAGTGATAAAGAAATTATAGAAGCTGAAACAGTAAAAGAAAATGGGAATAATCCGTTAAAAGTAATTCAATTAGATATGGAATATTTGAAAGAAAATGCTGAGGAATATTTGACAGATGATGAAAAATTTATGGATTTGCTATATTCAATAAGTGATAGAAGCGGAGTAGAAAAATTATTAAAAATGAGATTTTTATCAGGCGGAGCAGTACCGTTAAGAGATATTTTGTGGAGAAGTGGGAAGACTAAAGAAGAATTGGCAAATTATAAAGTGAAGTTTAGGAAATATGGGGATAAACCTGAAGAGAAGAATACGGAAGATAATATTGTGAGGGAGTTATTGATGTCGGATGTTTTGGAGGGGAGTTTTAGAGGTTGGGAAAATGAGAGATGTTCGTACAATAATAATGCTGATAATTGTTATTATATAAATATTAAAGGTAATAATCTTGGAGCTAAATGGTATTCTATTGATGGGCATTATAATTTAAAAATAGAAAAAACAGGAGAGATATATTTAAAAATGAGATGGTTTTGGAGTGATTTAGGAAACGGCTATTACACTTTCAAAATAGATGCAGATGATACTGAAAATTTTATGAATTTTTTGATTGATATAATTCATGAAAAAAATGTGAAGGCGGATAATTTGAAGAATTATTTTGAAGATATTTATTAGAAAGGAAGTGTCATAATAGTGGATGAAAATAAATATTTTACAAATATAATTAATGCTTATAAAGAGAAAGGTATTAAATTTATAAATGAAAAAGGTATTAAAGAAAAATTATTTAGAGAAAGAGAATATTTTATTGAAAAATATATCAGTGCTTTTCAAAAGAATTATTTGAAAGAATGTTATGATGAAAAATTTAAATTTGAGTTTATTTATTATTTATATGAAACTGATAGTCAATTAAAAAGTTCATTATTAAAATTTTTTTTAATAGTTGAAAATTATTTAAAAACAAAATTAATATTTTTATTACCAGAATTAAAAAATAAAATATTTAAAGAAGAATTAAAAAGAACAGAAGATAGAATAAAAAAATTACAAAATGATAAAAAAGAAAGATTAGTAATTTTAATAAAAAAAGATTTTGAGAAAGAACATTCTAAAAATTTATGTGATGTGGAATTTAATTTTGAAATTTTTATTGGAATGTTTAAGATAATAAGAAAATTTAGAAATATTTGTGCTCATAATAATATTTTATATAATCATAGGGAAAAAGATATTAAAATAAAGACAACAGTATTTCATAAATTGTTAAATTTAGAAGTAAAAAATAGTTTTTTTGATATTGTACTTATCTTAAAATTTTTTTTGTTAAAATCTGAGTATGTTTTATTATTATATTATTTAGGTGGTACTTTAATTTATTTCGATGAGAATATTGTAGAACCTTATAAAAAAGAGATTTATAATAAAATGGGATTTATTGATGAAAAAAAAGGAAAAGAAATTATTGGGTTAGATAAAATGCTAAAAAATATAGAAAATCTTAGAGATAAGAATTTTCATGAGGTAGCTTCATCATTTAAAAATTTATAAAATTTAGAGAAGGGAAAATAATATGAATAAACAAATTTTACTAGAAAATCTAAAAAAAATTGACTCAAAATTAGTAAATGAAGTAAAAAAACAAGATTTATTTACAGATATTTATGAAGTGACGGATTTTGATTTGTTAGGAGAGAATTTTGGGGATATTGCACTTTATAAGATTAATGAGATTACTTATGAAGAAGAAGAGAAAGCACCGAGAAGAGAGGCTTTTGAGAATGTTTTGGGAGCATTGAGGGATAGTTTTAATAATTTTTTATACATTATTTTGGGGACAAAAGAAAAAGTTTCGATTTATTTTGGGGTTGCAAAAAACAGTTACATTGATTCGAGCAATAGCATTTTGGAATTGCAAGATGTTGGGGATATGATCTTAAAGCCGAGTATTGAGGGAAATTTTAGAGGAAGTAAGATAAAAGAAATTATTTCTGACGAAAAAGAAGAAGTTTTGAAGGTTATAAGAAATCAAGGAAATAAATATGCATATTTTGAAGGAAATCCTGGAATAAATGAATCTGAAGATAGAAGCGATTTTCAGGGAATTGACAGATTAATTGACATAATGAGCGTGGGAAATCAAGGAACATTTGGGCTTGTGATCTATGCTAATCCGATTCAGAAAGAGGAAATTGTAGAGATTGAGAAGGATATTTATAAACAGTATAATTATTATAATACGATTCATAAGAGAAGCTATCAATTGGGGGAAAATAAAAGTAATAATACTGGGAAGAGTGCTACTGTAGGAAGTGGGACTAATAAAAGTGAGACTGAAGGAGAAAATAAAAGTACTAGTAAAGGAGAAAATAAAAGCACTAGTAAAGGAAGTTCTTATACTGAAACAAATGGAACGAGTTGGAGTAAGAACGAAGGAACAAACTCTGGAAAAAATGAAAATCAAAGTGAATCAAAAACAAAAACAAGTGGAACGGAAAGTGGCTCCTCATCAGAAAGTTTAGCAAATGCTACAACGATAGGTGGTGGAACCTCAACAGGAGAAAGTAAAAGTGAAACAAATGGAACAAGTTGGAGTAAAGCAGAGGGTGGAAGCCGTAATGAAACAACAGGAACATCAAAAAATACAACAACAGGAACATCATCAAGCAAAACATTAGGAACTTCAGAAAATCAAAGTACAACTAAAAATATAGGTTCCAGTACAGGAACATCTGAAACAGAAAATATTGAAATTATAAAAAAAGAAATTCATTCATGGATTTCTTACATTGATGAAACTTTATTGCCAATAATTGATTATGGGAAAGGAAAAGGGTTATTTAGAGTAAATACGTATATTTTTGCTGATAATTCTGCAACATTGCTTAAATTGGGAAATACATTGAAATCATTATCTTCTGGGAAAAAAGGGAATAAAAGACCATTGGAATATTACAGATTAGATAATGTGAAAGATAAAAAAATAATAAATAATTTAGTTAATTTTCAAATGAATAAAATTCAAAATGATATTGAAAAAGATGAGTTCTATACTGTAAATTCGATAGAAATAGGAAATGGATTTGTTAATGATTTTTATTCATCGAAAGAATTATCGTTGATTGCAGGACTTCCTAGAAAAGAAGTTAACGGATTGAAAGTAACAAAACAAGTGGAATTTGGATTAAATACAACTGATGAAAAAATGAAAGAACCATTGGAACTAGGAAATTTGGTACAAAGTGGTAAAATATTAGAAAATTCAGAAGTAAATATTGATAAAAAAGATTTGAATAAACATATTTTTGTTGCTGGAGTAACAGGAACAGGTAAAACTACTACTTGTCAAAGAATTTTGCTTGAAAGTGGAATGCCATTTTTGGTAGTGGAACCAGCTAAAACAGAATATAGAATTATGAAACTTAGTAAAAAAACAGAAGATATGGTAATTTTTACTTTAGGTCAAGATAATATTGCACCATTTAGATTGAATCCATTCGAGTTTTTTCCACACGAAAGTTTAACTTCGAGAGTAGATATGATAAAAGCTGCTATTGAAGCCTCATTTGATATGGAAGCAGCTATACCGCAATTAACTGAATCAACAATATATGAATGTTATAAAGATTATGGTTGGAATGTAAATACGAATAAGAATACAAAATTTGAAAATCCATTTGCAGACGATGTTTACGCATTTCCTACATTCAGTGATATATTGAAAAAAGTGGATGCTGTAGCTGAGAAACAAGGATTTGATGAAAGATTGAAAAAAGACTATATAGGTTCAATAAAAGCTAGATTACAAAGTTTGACTCTAGGTTCAAAAGGACTTATGTTAAATACACCGAGAAGTATTGATTTTGTGGGATTATTAGATAAAAAGGTTGTTTTAGAAATAGAAGAAGTAAAAAATACTGGAGAAAAATCTTTTGTAATGGGACTTATAATGACGAATTTAAGAGAAGCATTAAGAGCAAAATATAAAGAAAATAAACATTTTAAACATATTACATTGATTGAAGAAGCACATAGACTACTTAGTAAATTTGAGCCAGGAGATTCGGTTAATAAAAAACAAGGTGTGGAAATTTTTGCTGATATGCTTGCTGAAGTTAGAAAATATGGAGAATCGTTAATAATTGCTGATCAAATTCCGAATAAATTAACTCCTGAAGTGTTGAAAAATACGAATACAAAAATAATTCATAAATTGTTTGCAGAAGATGATAAAGAATCGGTTGGAAATACAATGATTTTGGAAAAAGAACAAAAAGAATTTTTATCTAGTTTGCCAACAGGAAGGGCAGTTGTTTTTTCTCAAGGATGGTCAAAAGCAGTACAAGTTCAAATAAAATTATTGACAAATACAACTTCGGATGAAGAAGTAGATGAACAAATATTGAAAGATAGTTGTATTAATTACTATAGAGAAAATTATAGAAGAGAAATATTTGCAGGAAGTAATATTTTTGATAGAGAGCCGACTTTTGAGGAAATGAAAACAGTAGTTGAAGTTAATAAGAGTGAGGTAATTGACAGTTTTAAAAAAATGTACAGAAGTTTTATGGAAGATGTAAATTTTGTAAATCCGAGTACAGAAGAAACAGAGAAAAGAATTTCAAATTATAAAGAATTTAGAAATTATATAAAAAATATGGAGGAACTTGAGAAAGAAGTATTTATAAAATATTTAGGAGATAGATATTTTACTAATAAGTATGATAAAACGATAGAAATTCAAGGAAATATATTGGAAAATATAAGAGAATTTATAAATGAAGAAATAGATGAAAAAAATTTGAGAAATATATTTCCAGATTTAAGAGTAGAAATGATTAAAAAACTTGGTAAGGGAGATGAATAATAATGGGATTTTTTAGTGCGATTGGAAGTTTTATTTCAGGAGTAGCAAGTGCAATTTGTAGTGGGATAAAAGCAGTTGGTTCTGCACTTATGGTAGTTGGAAGTGCTTTGTTTAGAGGAATTTCAAATTTGGTTGAAGGAATATCTAATTTTCTTAATCCATCAAACAAAATAGATGAAAAAGATTATGAAAGATTTTCATATACTGCAAAGGTAAGAGATATAAAACCAGAAAATTATGAAAGTGTTTCAGAATACATAAAAGAAGTTAAAGAGTCAATGAAAAAATTAACTCCTGAAGATGAGATAAAATTAGAAAATTTAAATAAAGAAGAAAAAAAATATTATAGATCTGATGCAATGGCTACTCAAGTTCAAGCATTTGCAGAAGAAATAGGATTGAAAGAACCAATACCATTTGGAGCATTAAAGGGAGCAGTAGAAGTTAAAATGGAAGCAAAAGAATTTAAACAAATGGCAGAAGATTATAGGGATGGTAAAATTCCAACAATGGATGTAGACAAGTATTTAGAAAATAAATTGAATGCAAATGAAGATGTAAAAATGTATGAATATTTGAAAGAAAAATTAAATAAAATGAATGAAAATTTATCAGCTTCAAATGAAGAAGTGAAAGGAGAATAAAAAATGTTATCAGAAATAATATCACCATTATTAGAAAGTGGAATAGTAACAAAAGTAGTTGAAGTAATGACAGAATTAGTAACAAAAATAGGACCATATATAAAAAAAGTATTTGAATTTTTATTTTCAAAAGTTCCTGAATTTTTAGATAAGGTTGAACCAATTATTGATGTGGCAGAAATGGTATTCATGGCTAAAAATATGAACGTTTCTAGTGAAATTTTAGGTCAAAAAGCTTCAAAATTTGCTGGAAAGGCAGAAGATTTTGATAATTTTAAAGATTATGTGAATACTGTTGAGAACTCAGATGTTGATGTTAAAGCAAAAGAAAATTTAACTCCTGAAGAATATCATTTATATAAAACTTTAGGTATGGCAATTAAAATAGCTAATCTTGCCAAAGAAATTAATGCTGAAATAAAACCAGGATTTTTAGAAGGAATGGTTAATTTGGGAGCAGATAAAGATCCTAAACTTGCTAAAGAAATGTGGAATTTAGTAAAAGAGGAAAATAAACAACCAGATTTAAAAAGCTATTTAAAAAATGAATTAAATTCAAAAGAAGATATAGAGGCGTATGAATTTTTGAAAGAAGCGTTAGAAAAAACTGGGGAAGAAAAAACTGTAACAGAATTATTAAGAGGAGCTGAATAAAAAATGGCAGTAAAAATTTCGATTGCGATTTATATTTCTGAACAGGGAATTTTGACAGAATATAATGGAAATGTAAAAAAGTATCAGGGAGAAAAATTTTGTAACAAAGGAATAGATGAATATTTATCGTGGTTAAAAAAAGATTTTCGTTCAAAAAATGTTTTTGATTTATTAATTTTTGGTACAGATTTTGAAAAAGTTAAAGAAATTTATAATGGATTTAATGATTTTGAAGTTTTAGAAGATAGTGATTTCACTTTAGAAACTTTGGAAAAAATTTTGCTTGAAAATGTGAATTTAAAAGAAAATGTAGTTTTGAAAATTTCTAATAATGAAAATGAAAAGATTTTCATAACTAAAAAAGGAAAACAATTTATTAGAACAAAAGAAGAAGAAAATTTTAAAAATGAGATTTTAGTAATAACTAATAATAAGAAATTTTTTAAAGTAAGTTCAAAAAAATCAAAAATTGTTTCTAAAAAGAAAGAAAATTTGAATACAGTAGCAAAAGATGAAGTGAATTTGAGTTCAATATTTGCTAAGAAGTTGAAAGGGAATTAAGGAGAAGATACGAATGTGTATGAATGATTATCAAAGAGATAAAATTTTATTTGAAAATATAGAAACGTTGAAAGATAGTATAGAAGCTATAAAACAAAATAAAATTGATATAAATGTAATAATAAATGAATTAAAAAGAGTGAAAGAAAAACTTGAGAACCAAAAAGAAGAATTTTTAGAAAAAATATCTAAAATTGAGGAAAATTTTAAAAATGAAATAAAAAAGTTAAGAGATGAATTTAAACATAATGGATTAAATGAATCTTCGAATACTGAAAAAAATAATTTTAATAGTTCTTCCGAAGAAATGTTTCCTAGTTATGAAAAATTAGGAGATAAAAAAGCAGGAGAAGAGGGGAGTAATTTGAATTTTGAAAATGAAAATCCAGAAACTAAATTAATAGAAGAGAATAAAAGATTAGAGGAAGAAAACAAAAGATTAAAAAAAGAAAAAGAAGAAGAGATCGGAAAAAAAGATCAAAGAATATCAGAAATAATAAAAGAAACTGAAAAATTAGAAAGAGAAAAAAAAGAAGAGATAGAAAAAAGAGAAAAAAGAATATCGGAACTAACAGCAGAAACTGAAAAATTAGAGAAAGAAAAAAAAGAAGAGACAGAAAAAAGAGAAAAAAGAATATCGGAACTAACAGCAGAAACTGAAAAATTAGAAAGAGAAAAAAAAGAAGAGATAGGAAAATTAAATAAAGATTTAATTCAAGAAAAAAAAGATAAAAATGACTTAATATCAAGATTAGCGGATTTTAAAGATTTAGAAGAATTAGAAGCTCTTTATAGCGAGTATTTGAAAATTCCTGAAAATGATAGAGAGAAATATGATGCGATATTAAAACCACATTTGGGAAAAGATATGTTTTTATATTTGGTAACTACAAAATTTTCAAATTATAAAGATTTTTTAAAAAATGATTTTATTGAGAATGCTGATTTTTATGCTGTGTTAGTTAAAATCTATGATTATGTAATTAATGTGATGAATAAAGAGTATGATGAAGAAGTGTACGAATTTTTAAATCCTGAAATTGGTGAAAGATACAATCCAATTTCTCAAATACCATCTTCAAATAGTGTGAGCAATGGTGATGTAGCTAGGGTTATTGTGAAAGGATATCAAAGAAAAAGAGACAAAAAATTATTGTATCAATCTATTGTTTTATTAAAATAAAAAATAAAGAGCGAAATAACTTTAAAGAATCTAAAAAATGTTGAAAAATATATTTAGAAGGATTTAAAGTTATTTTGTTTGTAAAAATATGTTTTGGAGTTGAGAATATTGAGTAAAAAAATTGACGATGAAATAAATAGAATAGAAGATGAATTAAAACGAGTGTTGGGAAAAATAACAGAAAGAGAGAATTGTTTTATGAATGATATTAAAATAAAAGAATATTATAAAAAAAGTGAATATAAAAGAGCAAATTTAAATGAGTTATTAGAATCAGAATTAACTGATATAAATGGTGGACATTGGGATGTTTTTGATGATGTGAAAGGGTCAGAAAGTGTACCTTTTGTGCAGGAAGAGAATATAAAAGTATATGGGAGAAATCCAGAAAATGATGTAGAAAAAAGTGCAATTGTAGCGATAGATTTTGGAACAAAAAGTACAGTTGCAATTTATAGAGATAATGCAGAAACTATATATCCATTAGAAATAGGTTCAAATAGTGCGAATGAAAATTATAAAGAAAAGAATTTTGAAAATCCGACAATGATTGAATTTGGAGATTTTGAAGAATTTTTAAGATTATATAATGCAAAAGAAGGGCGTCCTTACACTGAATGGAATGATCTTCAAGTATCGCATCATGCACAAAATGATTTTGTAAATTCAAATAAACCTGAAGTATTAAATTCAATATTGTCAGATGTAAAACAATGGGCTAGTGGAAATCGAAAAATTAATATAAAAGATAGAAAAAATGAGTATAGTATAAAAAAATTTTTAGAAGGTTCGGAAGACGATATTACTCCTGTTGAATTGTATGCTTATTACATTGGATTAAATCTTAATAATATGTGCAATAAAAAAATATTTTTAAGATATATTTTGAGTTATCCTGTAACTTATGAAAAAGCCATAAGAGAAAAAATAAGACTATGCTTTGAAAAAGGAATAAAAAAATCATTACCCGTAACGATTTTAAACAATGAAAAAATAATGAAAAAATTTTCTGTAAAAAATTTTAATAGTGAGCCATTTTGTTATGCAGCCACAGCATTAGAGCAATATAATTTTTTTAATAAGGTAAAAGATGAAGAAGTATTTTATGGTATATTTGATTTCGGTGGTGGAACAACAGATTTTGATTTTGGGATTTTTAGAAAACTTGAAGGTGATGATAGATATTCGTATGAAATGGAAAGTATTTCATCGGATGGAAATAAGTATTTAGGAGGAGAAAATATTCTAAGTACATTAGCATATGAAACATTTATGTCAGAAGAAAACATTGAAAATTTGAGAAAAGGTAATTTTCAAATTTATCTACCTTTAAACGAAAAAATGCCATTGAAAAATTATGATATGATAAATGAAACAAAAGAAGCTAAAAGTAATTTAATAAAAATAGCTGAGGGATTAAGATTTATTTGGGAAAATAGTGATATGCCTGATAATTACAAAGATGATTTGGGAGAATTGTCAATAAATTTATTAGATAAATTTTCTAATCAAACTACAGTTAATTTAATAGTGGATATTGATAGATTAAAAAATCGAATAAGAGAAATGATAAAAAATGGAGTGGATGTGTTCTTTGCTGATTTATCTTCAGCAATAAAAAATAAAATGGTAAATGAGATTAATATATTTTTAGCAGGAAATTCAAGTAAATCTGAATATGTTAAAGAAATTTTTGAAGCAAAAAAGATAGAAATGCTAGATGGAAATGAAAAATTTAATGAGAAAGTAAAGATATTTCCACCATTAGGAACAGAAGAAGCTGAAGAAAAGCAAAAGGAAATGGGATATGTTATAGATAGAAATAAATTTATTCCAAATGGTAAAACTGGAGTTGCTTATGGAAGTATTTTGCTTAGAAAAAATGGAGAAATAAAGACAGATACTTCAGCAGAAGAAGTGCCATTTAATTATATTGTAGGAAGAAAGAGAAAAGGGGAATTTAAAGATATTTTAAATAAAGAAGTTGGATATGACGAATGGAAAAAGTATATTGTTGCAAATGAAATTGAAAACGAAATTTACTTTACAGATGATTATTCTAACTTATTGAAAGATAGTGAATTGAAAAATATAAAAACAATTATGATTGATTTAGATGATGAATATGATGATGACGAATATATTTATATAAGAAGTATTTCTCCAAATAAAATTGAGTATTGCGTTTCTAATAGTGAAAAAATAAAAAAAGAAGAATATATAGAAGAGCCAAAAGAGATAGATTTATCAAATGAATAGGAAGAAATGGTGTAAAGATGTTAAAAGCAAACAATAAGGTCGTGTATTTGCACAAGGATACTATAAAAAAAGAAGAATTATATAACTATATTTCTAGGTTATATATTGATAATAAAGAAAAAATAATAGAGTTATTTAAAAATATTGAAAAAAGACTTTATTTGGAATATTTTAATACAAAAATAGAGACAGAAACTAAAATAATAGATATAAAAAGAAAACTGATAATTTATAAATTAAAAGACCCTATTTTTGTGAAAAACAAAAATGAAATAATTGAAAGAAAAGAAGAATACGAAGAGGAATTATCAAAATATGGAATTTTAGATTTCAATTCTTCAATTCCTAATGAATATTTATTTAAACAAATTAAGAATGAAAATTATTATATTCAAAGAAAAATTTTTGAAAATGGGAAAATAAGAATGAGTAACAATAATTTTCAAAAAATATTGATGAATCGAAATAATAATTATGAAATTTATAATATAGAATTTGAAATGTTTACTGAAGAAGAAGGAAATTCTATAATATTTCCGATAAAAGAAATATCCTTGAATACGAATGCTACGATAGAGATATTAAATTTATTAATTGAAAGAAAAAATGGAAAATTTTATATTTTTGATCGAGAATTAGATATTTCTAAAAATTTAGCAAATATGATGTTTTTTAATATTATAGGAATGGCTCAAAAAGGAACTGATGAATATGTAGTTATTGTGAAAAATGTGAAGGGTTTAAGAAAATTAATTGAAAAGGGAGAAATTATTTTTGAAAAGGGATTTCTCGAGGATAAAATTTTAGAAGAAGAAAATGATAAAAGTAAAATTGAATATTTAAAACCAAATCTAAAAGATATGAATTTAGGATTATGGTCAATTTATGATAAAAGAAAATTTTCTAAAAGTGAAGATTTTAGAAAAGTGTATTCTGATGAAAGTATTTATGGAGAAAATCCGCTTAATGACGTGGATAAAAATGCACAAGTATTGATAGAATTTGACAATGAAATGGTTAGAGTATTAATAAAAGATTCAGATGGTAGAATATATCCTAAAAGTATTTTTTCTAAAAGAAATGAGGATTCTATAGAAAATTTGAGTATCATGAAATTTTGTAATATTAAAAAATTTTTGGAAGATTATGAAAAATTTGAGAGCAGACCAAATACTTCAAAAAATGATATTTTATTTTCTTATGATGCTTTTAAAGAATATGAAAATATTGAAAATGAAGAAAATTTTTATTGGATAAATTTTCAAGACCCATTAAAAAATACAATTTATTTGGAGAAATTAGATAAAGAAATAAATTTAATTGAAATATTTGCATATACCTTGGGACTTTATTTGAATAATGAAATTGATAAAAAAATATTTTTGAGATATTCATTGTCATTTTCAAATGTTAGAACAAAAGAGGAACTCGATTTTATAAAATACAATTTTGAAAAAGGTATAAGAAAATCAATTCCAACTTCAGTATTAAAAGATAAAGTAATGAGCAAATTTAAAGTAGAGTATCGAGTGGAAAATACAACATCTTTACTTGCTGGAATTTTAAGTGAGCAAAGTAGTAAAAAAATAGAAATATCAGATATTCCAACAAATTATATTGTTTTAAAATTAGATAAAAATGAATATACTTATTCGATGGGATATTATAAAAAAATATTAGACAATGAGAGATATGATTTAGAAATTAATAAAAAAGTAGCAAACGGATTTTTGAATAAAGAATTTGATGGAAAAGAGTTTTGGGAAATACAAGAATTTATTTGGAAAAAATTAGAAATTCTATTTTTAGATATTGAAAATAACAAAAATATTTTTTCTAAAAAAGTAAAAATAATATTTGATGTTATGCCTGAATTTAAAGAATTTGTTATTGGTGAAGTTTCCAAAAAAATGAAAGAGTATGAATTTGAAATTGATATAATTGAAATTTTTGAGGGAGATAAAATTGTTTTAGAAAATGGGATTGAATTAAATAAAAATTTCTTTAAAGTTTATGGCCTTCTTCTTTGTCAAAGAAGTGGATGGATAAAAATGTATAAAGAAAAAATTGTTGATGAAGAAGAATTTTTGTATAAGGTTGGGATAAAAAGAAATGAAGAATTTCAAGTATTACTAGATAATAATAGTGAAGAAGAATGGATTAAAACTTTATCAGCAAATGAGAAAGAAATATGTCTGAATTTTATGAATAAAAAAGGTGAAATATATGATTTGATTTTAGAAATAGAAAGAAGCTATGCAGATGCAGATATTTTTATAAAATCAAGAGGAAAAGACACCATTGATTACACAGTAATTAACAAGAGAGGACAACAATTAGAAGAGATTAGAACGGAAATTTTGGATTAATTTAGGAGGAAAATATTATGGCGGCAGTAATAATAGTAATATTAATAGCGATAATTATCTTTTTATTATGGGTAATAAAAAATTTATCAGAAAGTTTAAAAAGTAAAAGAAATCAAATATCAAAAAAAAGTGGAATTGTAAATGAAGCAAAAATGAAAGCAGAAAATGATGGATTAAAAATAGAAATTAGAAATTTAAGAAGTCAATTGGGAAGTTTACAAAGTAGTTCATCAAATGAAGAAACATTGAAAAATGAAATTAGAAAATTGAATGAGAAAATAAAAAAATTTGAAAGTAATAGAAATGATGGAGAAAAGGAAAAATTTGAGCAACAAATAAAAATATTAAATTCTGAAAAAGAAAATTTGAAAAATGAAGCAGATAAAAAAGAAAAAAATTTGACTTTAAAAATAGATGAGTTGGAAAAAGAGTTGAATCAAGAAAAACAAAAATCAAAAGAAGTAGTTAAAAATAGTTCGTCAAACGGAAATTTTAATAATAATTTTGAAAAAATCTTTGATGATTTTAAGAAAATTTCTGAAAATGAAAAAAAACGAATAGAAGTTATAATTACAGAAAAAAAAGGAAAAGAAGTATTTTTAGGACTAGGATTACAAGCATCAAATTTAAAATTATTATGGGAACAAATTGAATTTAATATCCAAAAAAATGAAAATCCAAAAGATACAGAAATTTTGATAGAAACATACTATTACTTTTTTGAATTATATAATTCATTATTTTCAGCACCTGTTTATACATTTTTAGATAATAAAATAGGAGATAGATATAATCCTATAACATCAATTCCAGTAAATACTGGTTATACAAAAAATGAAATAAAAAAAGTTGTATTTAAAGGATATAAAAATAGGAAAGGTGATATTGTTAAACAGTCGCTTGTCGTTTTAGATTAAATTTTTAAAGATAAAAAATTGACTTATTTATTTTTTTAGTTTGTAATGTAAACAAAAAAGGAGAGTGATACTAATGTCTGTAATCTCAATTAAATTTAATGAGGAAGAGGAAAAAGTAATAAAAAAATTTATTGAAAGTAAAGGATTTTCAGTATCTCAATATATTAAAGATCTGATATTTGAGAAAATAGAAGATGAATATGATTTGGAAATATATAAGGAATATTTAAAAGCAAAGGAAGAAGGGAAGTTAGTAACAATTCCATTTGAGGAGGCAGCCAAAGAATGGGATTTAGAGTAGAAATTTTTAAGAATTAAACAAGAAAAATATTTTTTTAATAGGAGAAAATAATATGGATGTTAAAGAAGTTAGGAAAATAAAAGTTGGATTGGGAGAAAATACGATAGATAAATTTATAGAAGAGAGTGATATACTAAAGAATTTTCCTGATAAAGTAGAAGGGATATTGGAAGAGAATGAAAATAATAAAAAGATTTTTGATGTAGGAATTGGAAAAAAAGTTGCTATTTTTTTTAAAAAGGAATTATATGATGCGAGAAGTCAAATAGAAAATGTTAAAATTAATAATTTGAAATTAGAAATTGAAGACTTCAAAAATTTAAAATTAAAATTAGAAGAAAATAACGGTATTCAGATAGGTAGATGGCGTCAACAAATATCGGATATTAATAATAAAATTTATGATTTGGAAGAAAAATTAAAAAAAATAGAAATTAAATTTTTATTTTACGATAATGGAATTAAAGAGTTTGTGAAAAAGTATTTGTTAAATGAAATTTCTTTAAAAGATTCAAAAGAATTAGAAAAAATAAAAGAAAATTATAAAAATTATTTAAAAAATTATAAAAATTATTTTGGCGGATATATAGAAAAAGATGAAGATAGATTCAATGGACAAACGTATGAAAATGAAATTGAAGATATAAATAAAGGAAGTTGGGATGTTTTTGATGACTTAGATGAAGAAGGAAATTTATGTTTTACTGAAGAAGAAGATTATGAAATTATAGAAATAGAAGATGAAATTTATGCTAGAAATCCCAAATATGATATTGTTAAATCAGGAGTAGTTGGAATAGATTTTGGAACAAAAAGTACAGTTGTTGTGTCTTATCGAGATGATAATGCAGGGATTAACAATAGTAAGACATTACCTATAAGAATTTCTGGAAATATGAATGATATTGAAAGAACGGAAAATTATGAGAATGCTACAATTATTCATTTTAGTAAATTAAATAATTTTATGTGGGATTATAATTTTGTAAAAGGAAGACCTCATACTCATTATTGTGATATTCAAGTATCATTAGAAGCAGAAAATGAATTAAAAAGAAATACAGAAGATTTTGATATTAATGAATTTATGTTAGATTTGAAACAATGGGCCTCTAGTAAAAATAAAAAGAAAAAAATTAGAGATGAAGAAGGATTTTTGCATACGATAAATGGGTATTTGGATTTGAAAGAAGGAGAATTTGATCCGATAGAAATTTATGCTTACTACATTGGTTGTAGAATTAATAATATGGCACAATATTCGATATTTTTGGAATACTATCTTTCGTTTCCAGTAACTTATGAATTGGAAGTAAAAAATCGGATATTGAATAGTTTTAGAAAAGGAATTATGAAATCATTACCAAATTCAATTTTGAATGACGAAGAAGTTATGAAAAGATTTAGAGTAGTTTTTGGAGCGAGTGAACCTGCTTCTTATGCGATTACTGCGTTGAAAAAGTTTTGTGTGGAACCAGATTTGGAAAATGAAATTGGGTATTCAGTATTTGATTTTGGTGGTGGAACGACTGATTTTTCTTATGGAATTTATCGTGAAAAGGAAAATTCGAGAAAATATGATTATGAGATACAGGAATTAGAAAGTGGAGGAGATAAATATTTAGGTGGAGAAAATTTGTTGTCGTTAATTGCTTTTGATGTATTTTTGCAAAATAGAGAAAAATTAGTAAATGGTAAATATTTTATCTCATTACCTGCGAATAAAAAATCAGAAATAGGATTTGAAACATTTGTGTCAGAAGCTAGTCAAGCAGAATATAATATGAAAAAAATGATGGAAGCGATGAGAGATTATTGGGAAGGAAAATTGGAAGAAAGTTTGAAGGATTCGGGGAAAGTGACTGTTTATCTTTCAAATAAAGAAAATCAATACAAAAATGAAGAACTTGATGTAGATTATGATAGATTAGATGAAATTTTGAAGAAAAATATTTATGGAGGAATTATTTCATTTTTAGAAAAATTTGATACAGTATTTAATAATAAGAAATTAAAAGAAATTTATATTTTCTTGGCAGGAAATTCTTCAAAAAGTAAATTTGTGGAAGAAATATTTGAAAATGAATTAACAGAGGAATTTAAACAAAAATACAATATCATCTTAAAAAATGCATATTCGATAGAGGAAGAAACAGAAGGAAAAGTTATAGGTTTAAACTCAAAAACAGGAGTAGCCTTTGGATTAGTAGAATTGAGAGAAGGTAACGGAGAAGTAGAATATATTCCATTTAGAAATATTGCAAAAAATGAAGAAATTAATTTTAAATATTGCCTTGGATACAGTAAAAAGAGAAGATTTATTCCAGTTATTAATTTTAATACAAAATACAACGAGTGGATAAAATATGATGATGTGGAAGATGAAAAAATAATAGAAGTACTTTATTCAGGAAACACAAGAGCAGAGGGAAAAGAATTTCCCGCTTCAGAGTGTTCAAGAATAAGAATTTTAGTGCAAGATGATGACAAAGGAAGTCTTTTTATTAGATTGAAAAATCCAAGTACGATTGAATATGTAATTTGTGAAGATGTTGAGAAGATTGATGAGGGGAAAATTGTAGAGAGAGAGTTGTAATAGGAATTAAAAATATAATTTTTGGAAAGAGGAAAAACAATGAATCGAGAATTGAGAATATCAGTAGATATACCAGAAAGTTATCAAAATAAAATTAGAGAGGCTTATCAATCTTATAAGAAAACTTACAATGATATTTTGAATGGAGTAGGAAATATTGGGAAGGTAGAAATACTAGGTAGTAAAAAATTATATGAAAATTTTACTGATAGGAAATTAACGGTATATTTTTCGGATAATGAGAAGTATGATAATGATGATATAGCTTATTATGAAGAAGATATTTATAATAAAGATATATCTTGGTTGCAAAAGAGATTATTTTTTTATCAATATTATGATAACAGAATTGAAATTGAATTTAATGATGAAAAACAAGAAAAAATAAAAGATATATTAAAAAAACTGAGAGAAGTTTCTTCAAAACATGATGATAAATTTATAAATTTAGTAAAAAAAATTCCGAATACTTTGGAGAATATAGTTATAAAAAGTGAAAGAAAAGTTTGGAGAGAAGGTAGAAAATATTATGTTTGTTTATCTTCGGAGGCATATGACAGAAATAGAAATAGAACAGATATAGAAGTTCTATATTTGATTCAAAATATGTTTTTAAGATATTATACTGGTAATTTTGTGCAAATGAAAATATTTAATCCCTTTGTTGAAAAAAAACTACAAATTTTAAAAACAGCTGAGGAACAATATTTTAAAACAAAAGAAAAAATATTACGAGAGGCAGAATCAAAAGAAGAAAACGTAAGAAAACAAATATTAAAATTTTCAGATATTGAGAATGAATTTAATGAAAAAGTAAAAGAAATTAGAATAATTTATGAGAAAAATTTTAAAAATATTGATGAATCTATTAAAAATGAAAAAGAAATAATTTTAAAAGAAGTAAATATTGAGGAACAGAAAAAAGTAAATGAAATAGTAGAATTGATATTTGAAGAATTTAATAAAAATAAAGTTGACATTTTAAAAAATAGTCAAAAAGAAGCTATACAAAAATTGAATGAAAAAGGATTATCTGAAATAAAGAATTATATTCAAAAAGGTGAGATATATATTGAAGAGTTAAAAAAGATAACGGTTCAAAAGGCTGAAAAATTAAAAGAAAAAGTTATAACAGAATTAAAAGAATTTCAAGAAATTTTACCAAACGAACTAAAAAATATAAAAAAAGAAATTAGAATTGAAAAATTAGTTTCAATTTTTGTTGACAAAGATTTCGATAGATTCAGAAGTAAAAAATACACTACAGAAATATATGACAGAAACAAAGGAAGCTGGGATATTTTTGAAGCCACAGATGAAAATAATGATGTTGTTATTGATGGAGAAAAAATAAATGAAGACATTTTGGATAGGAAAATTTATGGGAGAAATCCTAAAAATGATATTGTTAAATCAGGGGTGATTGGAATTGATTTTGGGACTAAAAGTACGGTTGTTGTTTCGTATAAAGATGATAACGAGGGAATAGATGGTAGTAAAACTTTGCCAATTAGAATTTCTGGGAATTTAGATGCTATTGAAAGAACAGAAAATTATGAAAATGCTACAATTATTCATTTTGATAATATTGAAAAATTTATAACGGAGTATTTATCTTCAGAAGGTAGACCATATACGCATTATGATGATATTCAAGTTTCGGTTGATGCTGAAAACGAACTGAAAAGAACTCAGAATAATTTTGATATAAACGAGTTTATGTTAGATTTAAAACAATGGTCTGCAAATAAAAATAAGAAAAAAACGATAGTTGATAAAACTGGAAAAGAAATAATTTTAAATGGTTATTTGGAATTAAATGAAAATGAGTTTGATCCAATAGAAATTTATGCTTATTATATTGGTTGTCGAATTAATAATATGGCACAATATTCGATATTTTTAGAATATATTTTATCATTTCCAGTAACTTATGAACTGGAAGTAAAAAATAAAATATTGAATAGTTTTAGAAAAGGTATTATGAAGTCACTTCCAAATTCAATTTTAAATGATGAAGAAATTATGAAGAATTTTAGAGTGAAATTTGGAGCAAGTGAACCTGCTTCTTATGCGATAACTGCATTGAAAAAATTCTGTGTAGAACCAGACTTGGAAAATGAAATTGGATATTCAGTATTTGATTTTGGTGGAGGAACAACAGATTTTTCTTATGGAATCTATCGTGAAAAAGAAAATTCTAGAAAATATGATTATGAAATACAGGAACTTGAAAGTGGAGGAGATAAATATTTAGGTGGAGAAAATTTGTTATCATTAATTGCTTTTGATGTATTTTTACAAAATAGAGAAAAGATGTTTGAGAAGGGATATGAAATTTCATTGCCAATAAATCAAAAATCTAAAATAGGGTTTGAAACATTTGTGTCTGAGTCAAATCAAGCTGAGTATAATATGAAAAAAATAATGGAATCAATGAGAGATTATTGGGAAGGAAAATTGGAAGAAACAGAAAAAGAAAAATTGAAAAAAACGATTTATCTTTCAAATAAATCAGGTCAGTATCAAAATGAAGAATTGGATATTGATTATAACAGATTAGATGAAATTTTGAAAAAAAATATTTATAATGGCGTAATATCATTTTTAGAAAAATTCAAAGTGGTATTTGATGGTAAAAAATTGAAAGAAATATATATTTTCTTAGCAGGAAATTCTTCAAAAAGTAAATTTGTGGAAGAAATATTTGAAAATGAATTAACAGAGGAATTTAAACAAAAGTATAATATTATTTTGAAAGATGCTTATTCAATAGAAAATGAAACAGAAGGAGAAGTTATAGGATTAAATTCTAAAACAGGAGTAGCCTTTGGATTAGTAGAATTGAGAGAAGGTAATGGAGAAGTTGAGTATATACCGTTTAGAAATATCACTAAAAATGAAGAAATTAATTTTAAATATTGCATAGGATATAGTAAAAAAAGAAGATTTGTTCCAATTATTGATTTTAATACAAAATACAATGAGTGGATAAAATATGACGATATTGAAAATGAAAATAGTATAGAAGTACTTTATTCGGGAGATACAAGAGCAGAGGGAAAAGAATTTCCGGCTTCAAAATGTTTGAGAATACGGATTTTGGTACAAGATGATGAGAGTGGAAGTCTTTTTATTAGATTGAAAAATCCAAATACGATTGAATATGTGATTTGTGAAGATATTAAAGATATTGATAAAACAAAAATTTCAGAAGAAATATTAAAATAAAAAATATAATTTCAATTTTTTAAATGATTTTATACTAAACCTCATTTGAATAATGAATGTATTATAAATTTTTTTAGTAGATTAAACCTAATATTTATTTTCAAATAATCAAAATAAATATTCACTTTTTAAACGGGGAATATCATTAAGTTATTAAAAAAGCTGTATTTGAATTAATTTTCATTTACAGCTTTTTATTTAAATTAAATTTCTAAAAATTCCTTCTCAAACTCCTCTTCCGTAAGCACCCGAACCCCCAATTTTTCAGCCTTTTCCAGCTTACTTCCAGCCTTTTCCCCAGCAATTAGAAAATCCAGATTTTTTGAAACTGCTGACAGATAATTTCCGCCTTTAGAAAGGATGATGTCTTTTATGTCGTTTCGTTTGTATTTTTTGAGTTTTCCAGTTGCAAGGAAATTTTTGCCTTTTATTGGGTTGTCGGCTATTTCTTTTAAATCAGATTCGTTAATGGCGAATTGTAAGCCGATGTTTTGTAAATCTGTGATGATTTTCCAGTTGTTTTCATTGTTTAAAAAGGTATTTACAGCGATTGCTACTTTATCGCCGATTCCTTTTACAGATAATAAATTTTCAATTGACTGATTTTTTAGATTTTCAATATTTTTGAAATTTTTTGTCAAAAGGTTTGCATTAAATTTTCCAACAAAAGGAATTCCAAGTGCATAAAGGACTTTTGAAAAATCACGATTTTTACTGGCTTCAATATTATTTATTAAGTTATCTACACTTTTTTGACCCATTTTTTCAAGGTTTTCCAATTCTTCACGGTATTCCTTCAGCGAATAGATATCAACTATTGTTTTTATTTTTCCTAATTCAATAAATTTCTCAACAATTTTATC
>QWCZ01000378.1_pt1 | contig 22673 bp, 17 predicted proteins | sample 1972651 | NCBI WGS metagenome assembly QWCZ01 (sample SAMN09866695, study PRJNA288562) | Human oral metagenome isolate pre1_saliva, whole genome shotgun sequencing... | isolation source: mouth | host: Homo sapiens | place: USA: California
CTTTGGCCTGCCCTTGGGCTTGGGCATCAGGGCCTGCGCGCCGCCCTCACGGTACAGCCTGCACCACTGCTTCAACGGTGTCGCACTCGCAATACCGAAACGCGTCATCGCCTCAGGCTTACTCATCCCACCATCAACCACGGCCCTCGCTGCGGCGACCTTGGTCTCATAGTCGTATCTGGCGTGCTTAACTCCCATAGCAAGAAGCCCGTCCTTCCCAATTACGCGGTACGTCTTCTGCCACCCTCTCACAGTCTCGGCAGACACACCCAGTCTCCTGGCGGTCAAACGATAGCTAAAGCCCCTTTCAAACATCTCCACCGCCTGCTCCCGAAGCAAACGATCATGCCTCAACCGCAAACCCGCAGACATGAAAAGCCTCCCATTCCCTGGACTTCAATTTCGATGTCCAAGAAACGGGAGGCAGTTCACAGTCACCGTGGGGCATTACAGCCGCAGCGGCCCGCGCTATCCGCGCAGTGAGGCCGCGCCATCCGCGTAGCGCGAGCGCACCGTTAGGATCACAGGCGCACGGCGTAAGGCATGATGCCCGAGTAGCGCACGCCGGTTACGCGCACCGGCACACCGAAGGTAGGTGCCTCAATCATCTGGTCGTTACCCAGGTAGATGGCCACGTGATAGATAGACCCAGCAGAGCCATCAGAGGACCAGAAGATCAGGTCACCGGGCTGGACGGAGTCCAGTGAGACGTGGGTGCCTTCCCAGTACTGGGCGCGTGAGGAGTGGGTCAAGCTCACCCCAGCAGCGGCCCAGGAGAGCATGGCCAGACCAGAGCAGTCCACACCAGAGTAGGATTCGCCGCCCCACACATAGTCCACACCGATGAAGGTGTAGGCCTTGGCGATTGCCACATCCGCACCACCAGAAGGGGCGGGAGTCGGGTCGGGTTCAGGTTCCGGATCCGGCTCAGGGGTGGGCGCGGGGGCCGGTTCAGGCTCAGGCGCCGGGGCAGGTGCCGGCTGGCTGGTTTCGCTGGGGCTGGGAGCCGGCTCAGGCGTAGTGATTTGGCTCGGCTGCGGATCAGGCGCAGCACTCTGGCTAGGTTGCGGGTTAGGCGCAGTAGTTTGGCTGGGCTGAGGGTCAGGCTGGCTGGGGGTAGGCGAAGCGGTTTCCTTGGCCTTAGCCTCGTTCTGCTTTTCCTGCTCTTCCTTAGCCTTGGCCTGGGCAGCAGCCTGCTGAGCCTGCTTGCGAGCTTCCTCGTTCTTACGGTTTTGTTCAGCCTGTTCAAGCTGTTCTTGACGCTGGGTTTCCAGGGCCACAGTGGTGTTGCGCTGAGCTGCCAGCTGGCTGATCAGGTTGGCACGTTGCGTGGTGGCCTGGCTTTGGGCAGCCTGGGCAGCGTTAGCGGCAGCCTGGGCAGCATTCTTGGTTGCTTCAGTTTTTTGCGTGGCAGCGCGCTGAGCTGATTCTTTCTGCGCGGCAATGCCTTCCATAGTGGTGGCTACCGATTGCAGCGCCTGCACTTTTTGCAGTTTTGCGTCAGTGTTTTCGCCCGCACGGTCCAGCGCGGCCTTCTGGCTGGCAATGTCCCCCAGCGAACGCCCGGTCAGGTAGGGGGAGACTATGTCGAAGGGGTTGCCGCCGTCCTGGTAAGTCTGTACGACGACGTCGGAGAGGGTTTTGCGGGCCTGGTGCGTCTGCTTGGTGGCGGCTGTGGCCTTAGCTCGCGCAGCAGCGGTGGCGGCCTTGGCTTTGTTTAGTGCATCAAGGGATTGCAGATAGTCCTCAGTGGCGATCTGGGCCTTCATGGTGGCGTTTTCAGTGTTGGCCTTAAGGGTGGCCAAACGCGCCTCCAGGGAAGCGATGGAAGCAGAAGTGCTAGCTTCCTTCTGCTTTGACTTGTTGATGTCGTCTTGACTGGGGCCATCTGCGAAGGCCACGGGGTTTGCGGACAACACCATCGACGCCAGTACCACAGCAACTGTGCTGCGGAAGGCGCATGATCGTTTGTTCTGACTCACGAGGACTCCAATGACTAGGGATATTGACTGATGGCTGCGGGGTACAGCCCCGGTTTATTTAGCCCTAGATTAATGCCCTGGAGCCCCAAAGGAAACAGTTTCATCACAATTCACATAATCACCATTGTTATCAGTTTTAACATTCCTTCAAGATTCAATTATTATTTAGTGGCCTTGCACACAAATTGAGGGGCAACCCAAAAACGGGCTACCCCTCAAAATTTTTCTATTCACAACCAAAAATGGCTGCTAGCACTACCTAGTGCGGCTACGCAGCGCCAAACCACCACCCAGTAGTGCCAGCGCAAAGGCTCCGAACAGCCCAGTTTCCACCCCGCTATGAGCTAAGCCACGTTTAGGACTTTTGGTGGGGCTGGGCGCTGCTGCGAGGCTAGCGCTGGGTTTAGTAGTGGACTTCGCGCCGCCAGCTTCACAAGTGGAAGGTGCAAGCGCCGCCGCTGGGGCCGTGGCGGCCGCAGCTGTCGCTGTGGTAGCCGCAGTTGGGGCAGCCGTCAATGGAGCCATAGTTGCGGGCGCCGTCGCCGTAGCAGAACCAGCCCCTAGACCAAACCCACGTGCATAGGCCACCCCGCTACCCCCGGGCACGCTAACTGGCAACTTACCAAGCGCGCTAGCCTGGCCGCTAAGCACATCCACCGCAGCCGCTAGGGCCACCGAGTTATTGGCGTAAATTTCTGCCACCACCTGCGGGCCTGACGCCCCACTACGGTAGCGACCCAGCGGGTAAGGCAAGCTGGTGTTAATGACGATCACCTGCTTGCCGGTGGCCACCAGCGCGTCAATGGCTTTGAACTGCTGGGCGCCAGGAGCGTAGCTAGCAAAAATCACCGTATCCACATTGGCCGCTTGGTGCACCCAGGCGGAAATCTCGCTGTCGGAAGGGTTTTCTTTAGCGTCGGGATCCTGGGTGAAAACCACACTGAAACCAGCGGCTTTAAGGGGCTCAGGCAATAGCTCCGGGTTAGCCCAGGAGCTACCGGCCACCAGCACGCGCGTCCCCTTGGCTGCGTCCAGCGGCGCCTTACCTTTAGAGTCATTGCGCAGCAAGGTAACTGAGTCACGGGCAATCTGCCTGGCCACATCCTTACTAGCGGGCGTGCCCAGCTTGGCTTTTACGCTGGCGGTATCAATCGGCTCAGTTTTGAGCACTCCGCGCTTTTGCTTCCACTTCAAAATGCGCAAAACTGATTGGTCAATTTGCGCACTAGTGAGTGATCCGTCTTTAACTGCAGCTTTGACCCCGTCAACTACTGCAGCGGCGTCCTTGGTATTTAGCAAAATGTCACTGCCAGCTTGCAGCGCTTTGACCGCTACCCTGGCGCGAATAGGGGCCAAGAATTTTTTAAACTCTGTGGAGGCCTCGCGGGCCGAGTCCGCCTGAGTTGGGTCTTTATCAGCTTTTTGTTTGGCGCTGTCTTCCTTGTTCTTGAGCTCCTTGTATTTAGCCTGCTCAGCGGGGGTCATTACGGCCAACTGGGCCCCTTCCATGTCTAGGGCGTCAGTGGTGATCACCCCGGTAAAGCCCAGCTCTTGGCGCAGCAGCCCGGTAAGTACCGGCTTAGATAAGGTAGCCGGCAGCTTTGGGTCAATAGCGTCGACGACGATGTGGGCGGTCATGATCATGTCGACGCCGCTGCTAATGGCTGTTTTGAAGGGCACTAAATGCTGGTTTAGCACTTGGCGCGAGTAGGTTACGCGAGGCAAACCCAGGTGGGAGTCGGTGTCGGCGTCGCCGTGACCGGGGAAATGCTTGGCGGTAGCCGAGACGCCCTGGCTTTGGATGCCTTGGATTTGGGCTCCGCCTAGCTGGGCCACCAGGTTGGGGTCATCGCTGATAGCACGTAAACCAATAACCGGGTTGTTGGGATTGGTGTTAACGTCCAAAACCGGGGCAAAATCAGCGTTAATCCCCAGCGAGCGCATTTCGCAGCCCAGCACCTGGCCCTGACTGTAGGCCAGGGACTGGTTGGCGGTGGCACCTAGCGCCATATTGCCGGGGAAGATTGTGGCCGGGGCGCCTACGCGCGAAACCATGCCACCTTCTTGATCGATAGTGATGCCTAGCGGCACGTTACCGTCAGCTTTAGCGGCAGCCTGCAAACCGTTTGATAGGGCTGCCACCTTGGTTACGTCAGTGTTTTCAGAGCTGAAGTTGTGGGCCCAGTTGAAGTAGAGCACGCCACCTAAGTGGTATTTCTTAACCGCTTGGGCTGGGGTGGATATGCCAGTGCCAAAAATGGCCTGGTTGTCACTGCCGTAGGTGGCGTCATCTGCACTGTCACCGTAAACGTGGGTCCACAGCAGCTGACCCACTTTTTGGTCCAGATTCATTTTGGCCAGGATCTGCTCAGGGGTTTGCTCCGCCGCCTGCACCTGGGGGGTTAAAGCGGTCGGAACTAAAGCGCTTAAGGCGAGGGCCCCTGCTAGCGCTAGGGAAACCAGCGATCGCATGAAGCCTCCTTTAATCTTTTAGAAGCAATAATTGTCGTCACTATTATCCATCCCTAGCCCGTTTACCGCCTGTTACCAGCACTTTTAGGTTAAGAGCTTTACCGCCGCACGAGGCAGATATTGCAAAATAGTGCCGTGGAAAATCGTGCTGTGGAAACCTTCGCCTCCCCCGCTGCTATTGACTGGCAGCTACAGGTAACCCCTTACACTCCCCCGGCTGCCAACCAGTGGGGGCCGGATATGTTTGGCCCCGGTTTTAGCGCTTACACTCTGCCTTTAGCTGACGACGGCGAAGGTGACAGCCCCGTAGCCACCCTGGTGCGTCATGAGCCGGCTGCTGATCCACATATGCACCAGCAACCAGATAAAACCCGCTTTGTGGTGCTTAGCTTGCATGGCTGGAATGACTATTTTTTAAACCCCGGCATGGCTCGCTCATATGCGCGCCTGGGTGGTGCTTTCTATGCGCTTGATCTGCGCCGTTACGGACGTTCACTACGACCAAACCAGATTCCATTTTGGTGTACCAGGCTAGAAACTTATGACGAAGAAATAGACGCTAGCCTAGAGATTATTAGGCGAGCTTATCCCCAGCTGCCAGTACTAATGCTGGGCCACTCAACCGGCGGCCTGATTGCCTGTCTATGGGCGCATCATCACCCGGGGCAGTTAGCTGGCCTGATTTTGAACTCTCCCTGGTTGGAACTGCAAACCACACCCCAGTTCCGCTCAATTTCTGCACCCGTTATTCACCGCCTAGCCCAGGCCACACCGCACGCTGTAATCATTCCTACCCAGGTAGCTAACGATTTGGGCCCGGTTGAAGGTGACTCATTTTTCAAACTTTATGACGGCTGGGATCAATCTAAAGAAGGCCCACTGCCTGAAGGGGCTGACCCAACTGATCCCTACTACAGCGGCTGGCAAACTAACTGGGATTGGAAATGGCGCAAACTACCCAATATTCAAGCCGGTTGGGCTAGTGCCATCATGACTGGTCACCAGCATGTGCGTCGCGGCTTAAACATTGACTGCCCGCTGCTAGTACTCACTTCTAAGCACTCGCACCTTACGCTTACCTATGGGGACCTGCCCGAACGCGATAAGGACACGGTTATTGATGCGCGTCGCACTCGCGCGCGCGCCAATGAGCTGGGCCAATGCATCACACAACTACGTATTGCTGACGCGGTTCACGACATTTATATCTCCCGCCCCAGCGTGCGTAACCAGGTAGTGGCCCAAGTTGATCACTGGCTAGCCAGTTACACGGCTATAGATTTCACCCCGGCTAACGAGCCAGACCCCAGCCATCCGGCTAACTTTACGGAGCGGCTAATAGCTAACTGGCAGGCTCTAATCAATCCAGCCAGCTAAACCGGGCCAGTTCGAATCCGGCCAGCTAGCTCAGCGCCCCTGACGGCGTGAACGCACTGGGCGTCCCGGCCGGCGCGGGCTGCGCTCAGCGGCGGCGATCAGCTCTTCTAGCGACTCATACAGGCTGGGGCCGTCGGCACCAAAACGCCACACATCCCAGCCATCAACCGACTTTGCCGGTTCACAGTGCTGGGCTGCCTGGCCGGGTTCGTCAAAGCTGGTTCCATCAGAAACCCTAATCATGCCGTCCGGGCGCAGCTGGGCGGTGTGGAAAATTCCTTCGGTTACTGACTGCCAGGTGATCTGCACTGGCTCGCTCAAAATAGAGGCCAGGGCGTTCAAAGCTAGACGCGAGTCCTCACCGCTGGGGTGTGAACGTGAAACCGTAGACTGCCCCGAGTCGCGGCGCGAGAGGCGTCCCTGGCCAGTTACCCGAGCCCGCACGCGGGTGGCACGTACCGGCTGCCCATTACGTGAAGGAGCAGACTGGCGATAACCAGGAGTTACAGCCGGGCTAGGGGCCGGGGTGGGGGCGGAAACAACAGTCGGAGACACAGCGGCTGGGGAGACTGCCGTAGGAGCGTGGGGGCTGTACTGGTTAGCTGCCCGCTGAGCGCGGCGGCTACGTCGAGAAACCGGCGACGGCGACGTCGTCGAGCCCGCAGCAGAGCCAGCCCCCTGGGAAGCAGCACTACCCTGAGAAGTAGCACCCCGGGAAGCAGCGGCACCCGGGGAGGCAGGCGCAGCCGAGGGTTGAGAATGAGAAGCAACGGGAGTAGGAGCTGAGGGGGCAGCGGGAGGTACAGGAGCCGCCGGGGTGGCCACCGAGGGGGCCGAAGCAGCGGCAGATGTGGAGGTAGCGGCAGAAGGTGCAGAGGCAGCAGCAGTGGCCTCAGACTTACCCACCTCAATACCCTCATCCATGGGGTCACCAGCCGGCAAAAGCTTAGCGCTCACCGGCAGGTGGTGAGAGTCGATACGGTCAATTTCCACGAAATTGCGGCCGCTAGAAAGCGAACGCACTGAAAGCGAGAATACTTCCAGGCCAGAGTCGCTGAGCACCGACAGGGAAGAAAGTACGTCAGGAGAAACAGAGGGAGACACAATGCTCAAACGCGGGCCAGGATTAATACGGGCCGGCATGGTCTCGCGGAACGCCGTCCAATCCTTCTGAAAAGCAGTGGGGCCCGCCGGATATAGGCTAGCAATCTCCGCCCAGCCTAAGTGAGAAGTAGCGTTTAGGCGGCCCATCGCAGCCACAACCGTGGTTGAATCCAACTTAGGTAGTAGCTCCACCGCCACCACCTGGCCAGAGCCGTCAATAGCCACTAGCGAATGGCCAGCGTCTAACTGTTTCCAAGCAACCGGAAACAGCGGCCTACGCAGCACCTGCGCCACCTGTTCACGCACCAAATCAAGGGCCTGACGGTGTGCGGACTCATCGGCAACCCCACCCAGCTGAGCCGGGACTAGCGCTCCCTGTCGGATTTCAAAAATCGCCACGTTTGCCTCATCTGTAGATTCCTGACCGCTCTTATCATCTCACACTCCTAAACACTGGGGCAGCCTGTGTTCAGCCAGCGCTAAAGCGGAGTGTGTGGCATTAGCGCCAAAAGATAGGTGACCGCCGCCCATAGGACGACGGTCACCTAACTGAAGTTAAAAACTCAGCCGTTGATCACAGCGGCGCGGCCAGCCTCCAGGCGGGCCACCGGCACGCGGAACGGAGAGCAGGACACGTAGCTGATGCCCAGACGGTGGAAGAAGTCGATCGAGTCGGGGTCACCACCGTGCTCACCACATACACCCAGCTTCATGTCAGCCTTGGTCTTGCGGGCACGCTTAGCACCGGTCTCCATTAGGCGACCCACGCCGCGCTCGTCGATGGTCTCAAACGGGGAGGTACCGAAGATACCGGCGTCCATGTAGTGGCCGAAGAACACGCCTTCGACGTCGTCACGCGAGAAGCCCCAGGTGGTCTGGGTCAGGTCGTTGGTGCCGAAGGAGAAGAAGTCAGCTTCCTCAGCGATGGTGTCGGCGCTGATGGCGGCGCGCGGCAGCTCAATCATGCAGCCGATGGGGAAGTCGAGCTTGTAGCCGGACTGCTCGCTAACCTCAGCCAGCACCTTCTCAGCGCGCTCACGGGCGATCTGTAGCTCACGCACCGAACCTACCAGCGGGATCATGATCTCGGGCTGGGGGCTGCCACCGGCGCGTAGACGCTCCACAGCGGCCTCAGCAATGGCGCGGACCTGCAGCTCGATCAGGCCGGGCAGGGTCAGCAGCAGACGCACACCGCGCAGACCCAGCATGGGGTTAGCTTCGTGGTTCTTGCGCACCACGGCCAGCAGCTTCTCGTCAGCCGGGTCCAGGGTGCCGCGTTCGCGGTCCAGGGCCACCTTGACGCTCAGCTCGGTTAGGTCAGGCAGGAACTCGTGTAGCGGCGGGTCGATTAGACGCACGGTCATGGACTTGCCGTCCATGGTTTCGAGCATCTTGACGAAGTCACCCTTCTGCAACGGCAGCAGCGCGGCCAGAGCCTGCTCACGCTCTTCGTCAGTCTGGGCCAGGATCAGGTCCTGTACGAACTGCTTGCGCTCACCTAGGAACATGTGCTCGGTGCGGCACAGGCCGATGCCCTCGGCGCCACGGTGGATTGCGTGACGGGCGTCGTCGGGGTTGTCAGCGTTGGCGCGTACACGCAGGCGACGGCGCTCGTCAGCGTGACGCATCAGGCGGTGCACGCTGGCAACCAGCTCGCGAGTGTCGGCGTCCTCGGCGCGGTAGAGGGCCTCGTCTAGGCCGCGACGCAGGTAGGTCATAACCGGGGAGTCAACTACCGGGACCTCACCTAGGAATACTTCACCGGTGGTGCCGTCTACGGCGATTACGTCGCCAGAGTGCAGCACAATCTGCTTGCCGTCACGGTTAACGGTCAGGGTGCGGGCTTCAGCGTCGACCTCTAGCTCTTCAGCGCCACAGACACAGGTCTTACCCATGCCACGGGCGACGACGGCGGCGTGGGAGGTCTTACCACCGCGGGCGGTGAGCACACCGTCAGCGGCAACCATGCCGGGCAGGTCGTCAGGGTTGGTTTCGCGGCGAACCAGGATGACCTTCTGGCCTTCAGCGGCGCGCGAGACGGCCTCGTCGTTGTCGAAGACGATGCCACCTACAGCCGCACCCGGGGAGGCAGGCATAGCCTTGGTCAGCAGCTGACGCTCTACATCGGTGGCGAACTGCGGGAACATCAGCTTGGTTAGCTGCTCACCGGTAACGCGGGTGAGAGCCTCGTCCAGGGTGATGAGCTTTTCGTCAACTAGCTGGCTGGCTACACGGAAGGCGGCGGCAGCGGTGCGCTTACCGACACGGGTCTGCAGCAGCCACAGCTTGCCGCGCTCAATGGTGAACTCGATGTCGCATAGGTCGCGGTAGTGGGTCTCCAGCTTGCGCATGGCGGCGCGCAGCTCACGGTAGGACTCGGGGTCAATGTTCTTAAGGTCGGCTAGCGACAGGGTGTTGCGGATACCGGCCACAACGTCCTCACCCTGGGCGTTGACCAGGTAGTCACCGTAGACACCGGAGTGGCCGGTGGAGGGGTCACGGGTGAAGCACACACCGGTACCGGAGGTCTCGCCCATGTTGCCGAAGACCATGGTGCAAACGTTGACGGCGGTGCCCAGGTCGTGCGGGATCTTCTCACGACGACGGTAGATGTGAGCACGCTCAGTGTTCCAGGAGCGGAACACGGCTTCAGAGGCCATGTCTAGCTGGGTGCGCGGGTCCTGGGGGAAGTCGATGCCCGCGTGTTCCTTAACAATCTGCTTGTACTGGTCTACTAGTTCCTTGAGTGCGTCTACGTCCAACTCGTAGTCCAGCTTGACGCCCTTTTCTAGCTTCTTTGCGTCTAGGGCGGAGGAGAAGTGTTCGCCTTCAATGTCCAGTACGGTCTTACCGAACATCTGGATTAGGCGACGGTAGGAGTCCCAGGCGAAACGCTCGTCGCCGCTTGCCTTGGCCAGGCCCTCAACAGACTTGTCGTTTAGACCAATGTTGAGCACGGTTTCCATCATGCCCGGCATCGAGAACTTAGCACCCGAACGCACCGACACCAGTAGCGGGTCCTCAGCGTCGCCTAGCTGGCGGCCTAGGTCTTCTTCTACGCGACGTAGCGCGGTGGTTACCTGTACAGCTAGCTCCGGGGGGACGACGCCGTCGTGCAGGTATGCGCGACAAGCGTCAGTAGTGATAGTGAAGCCAGGAGGCACCGGCAGTCCCAAGCGAGTCATCTCAGCCAGGTTTGCACCCTTACCGCCGAGCAGATCCTTCTGGTCCTTGTCACCCTCACTGAACATGTATACGTACTTGGGCATCTTCGCCTTCTTCTTGTCGATGCTTGCCTTACCATGCGGGGCGTGACGGGAAGTCACGCACCGACAAAATCCTAATGTGACTTATGGCCTAAATTCAAATTTTTATGCCCCAAACAGGCCAATATTTGTACATATGTTAAAGCTTTTTGCGTGTGCAAGACTACAAACAGCGCTACAATCCCCCACCAAACGTAACGTGGGCCGCCCCCGCTGGCGGGGGCGGCCCTAGTTGCATTAGTGGCCCATCAGGCCTAATGCGTTAGCTTCAGACAGCTTAAAGGTCAGACACCTTCAGCTTCAGATTCGGCAGCCTTAATTTGTGCTTCTTCAGCTTGTTCACGTTCCTGCGTCTTAGCCTTGGGCAGGCGGGCGGCGCCAGGAATGGCAGTGAAGGTGAATTCACCCAGTAGACCTTCACCCTGAGCATCGACCAGGATGTGGCTGCCGCTAGCAATCTCACCGAACAGGATCTTCTCACTGAGGGCGTCTTCAATGTCACGCTGCACGGCACGGCGCAGCGGGCGAGCCCCAAGCACCGGGTCAAAGCCACGCTCAGCCAGTAGCTCCTTGGCGGCGTCGGTCAGCTCAATGGACAGGTTCTGCTCTACCAGACGCTTGTCGAGGCGGGCGATCATCAGGTCCACGATCTGGCGCACCTCGGGCTTGCTCAGCTGCGGGAAGACGATTAGGTCATCTACACGATTGAGGAACTCGGGGCGGAAGTGCTGCTTGAGCTCACGGTTAACGTGGGCCTTCATTTCCTCGTAGTCCATGGTGCCACTCTCGGTGGACTGGAAACCGGTGGCTACCGACTTACCAATGTCCTTGGAGCCCAGGTTGGTGGTCATGATGATCACCGTGTTCTTGAAGTCAACCACGCGCCCCTGGGCGTCAGAGAGGTGTCCGTCTTCAAGGATCTGCAGCAGTGAGTTGAAAATGTCCGGGTGGGCTTTTTCAACCTCATCGAATAGCACCACGGAGAAGGGGCGACGGCGTACCTTTTCGGTCAGCTGGCCACCTTCGTCATAACCGACGTAGCCGGGAGGGGCACCAAACAGGCGCGAAACCGTGTGCTTTTCAGCGAATTCACTCATATCCAGCTGGATTAGGGCGTCTTCGTCGTCGAACAGGAACTCAGCCAGGGCCTTAGCCAGCTCGGTCTTACCCACACCGGTGGGACCGGCGAAGATGAAGGAACCGCCGGGGCGCTTGGGGTCCTTGAGTCCGGCGCGGGTGCGGCGGATGGACTTGCTCAGCGCCTCGATGGCCTTGTTCTGACCCACGATGCGCTTGTGCAGCTCGGCTTCCATGTTGAGTAGCTTGGTGGATTCAGCCTCGGTCAGCTTGACCACCGGGATGCCGGTGCTCATGGCCAGCACTTCAGCGATCAGGTTTTCATCCACTTCGGCTACCTGGTCTAGGTCGCCGTTCTTCCAGGCCTGCTCTTTGGCGGTGCGCTCGCTCCCCAGGCGGCGTTCGTCGTCGCGTAGGGCGGCGGCGCGCTCAAAGTCCTGTGCGTCGATGGCGCTTTCTTTTTCACGCTTAACTTCAGCGATGCGCTCATCAATTTCGCGTAGCTCCGGCGGGGCGGTCATGCGGCGGATGCGCAGGCGCGCGCCGGCCTCGTCAACCAGGTCAATGGCCTTGTCGGGCAGGTAGCGGTCATTGATGTAGCGGTCGGAGAACTTAACGGCCGCTTCGATGGCCTCATCGGTGATGATGACGCGGTGGAAGGATTCGTAGCGGTCACGCAGTCCCTTGAGGATCTGAATGGCCTGCTCAATGGTGGGCTGGTCTACCTGTACGGGCTGGAAGCGGCGCTCTAGGGCGGCGTCCTTCTCGATCTTGCGGTATTCCTCTAGCGTGGTGGCGCCGATGGTCTGTAGCTCGCCACGGGCCAGCATGGGCTTGAGGATAGAGGCTGCGTCGACGGCGCCCTCAGCCGCACCGGCACTAACTAGGGTGTGGATCTCGTCAATGAACAAGATGATGTCACCGCGCGTGCGTACTTCTTTAAGCACCTTCTTTAGGCGCTCTTCGAAGTCACCACGGTAGCGAGAGCCGGCCACCAGTGAACCCATGTCCAGGGAGTAAAGCTGCTTGTCGCGCAGGGTTTCAGGAACATCGCCGTGCACGATGGCTTGACTTAGCCCCTCCACCACGGCGGTTTTACCTACACCGGGTTCACCGATTAGCACCGGGTTGTTTTTGGTGCGGCGCGAGAGGATCTGCATGACGCGCTCCATTTCTTTGGAGCGGCCAATTACCGGGTCTAGTTTGCCTTCACGGGCGGCTTGGGTCAGGTTGCGGCCAAACTGGTCTAGGATGGCGCTTCCCGACGGCGTCCCCTCCTTGAGCGCAGAGGCACCAGAACCCACAGTCTCTTTGGCGTCATAGCCGCTGAGCAGCTGCATTACCGCCTGACGCAGGGCTGCCAGGTCGACGTCGAGATTACCCAGAGCCTGGACCGCCACACCTTCGCCTTCACGCAGCAAACCAAGCAGGATGTGCTCAGTGCCAATGTAGTTGTGGCTTAGCTGTAGGGCTTCACGCAGGCTGAGCTCAAGCACCTTCTTGGCGCGCGGGGTGAAGGGGATGTGACCGCTAGGAGCAGACTGGCCCTCACCAATAATCTCCACTACCTGGGCACGTGCCTTGTCTAGAGTTACGTCCATTGACTCTAGAGCTTTTGCCGCTACTCCCTCACCTTCGTGGATGAGGCCCAGCAGCAGGTGCTCTGTGCCAATGTAGTTGTGGTTGAGCGCGCGCGCTTCGTCTTGGGCTAGGACGACGACACGGCGAGCTCGGTCCGTAAAACGTTCAAACATTCGGGGCTGCTCCTTGGCAGGTCCATCGATAACTGTATGGCTTAAGGCTATCCCGCTTTCCTATAAAGCGGTCTAGTGGTTTCGCACGCGGCATATGCAAAGTTGAGCCTAGCCGACTCAGGTCAGTCAAAACCACCCAGAAAACATCGCATCGTAACTAACCTGAAGTTACTGCCACCTCCGACAACAATCAAACCCTATGCCGCACACCCAGACCCTTGAAAACAAGAGATTGCCCACCCAATCAAACAAGAAAATAAGAAATATGACCGGCATCACACCTAAAGTCAAAACTAACCCACCCATCCGTAGGTAACGTGAGACACACATCAGAAAGGATGACACCATGCGAGTATCAGTACCTACCGACCTTGCAGAAAAGCTAATAGAAGCCAATCTCGCCAAACCTGCCAATACAAAATACAGAGCATCTATTAGTGAATGGATTCTTGAAGGAATGAGCACATCGAGCTCCGTTATCACCCTCCTGCAAGCACCACAAACCCTAAGCATGTTCGCACAATATATCAAGGATCGTTTTAATAAAAACAAGAGCAAGAATTACATCAAGATTAAAATATCTGAACCTGGCCGGAAATCTGAGTTTATAGTATATAGCCACGAAAACCTAGAAACGATTATGGAAAAAATTAAACCGTTCCTAGGATAAATTTACGCAAGATTCTCATTCTAGAGATCTGACATTTAACATGATCGACACCAACAAAGACAGAGATTCTACATATGACAGGGTTCGTCATGTAGTCTCAAGAACAGAAAAATTATTAAAATACCCTTCCGAGAGTGAAGCGCGAGCAATAGTTGAGGAATGCGATCGCCTCACACCTCTAATTCTATCATCAATACAAGCTAAATATCATTCTAGACAAACCAAATATCAGTCTATTCTTGCATTATTAGATATCGCAATAAGTGGCATATCTGCAAATTCTATTTTAGGCGACATGAATGCCGTTTTTCATTCAGGACTACAATTATCTGCCGCAATTACTGCGATACGTGTACACACCAACGCATCTGGTTTTAAGATCGAACTAGAACTAGAACTTGGAGCACTGATTGGCGTTCGACTAGACGAGGCACTATATGCAACGGCAATGATTGATAAACCCTGTTCAGTTGGTTGGCTGTGCGACACCCTCCTTAGCGGAGGATATGGTGGACGTCAGATAGTCGAGACTTCAGACGAAAAGGATCGCAAAACGTGGTTGCGAGCCGTGGCACGAACCAGAAATTCTAGCGAAAATTTTTCTCACACCGAACCAGAACCAACCCTAAAAGAAGCCCCGCAGTTCTTCCATACTGCCGCAAAACAGATACTCAGTTCGATTAGCGCGTTGTCAAAAGCTAGCACCTTCACGAAAGCATATCGTGCCGCAGGCACAGACGATAACCTTCGTTGGAACATTTTAGTTGAAGGGGCTCGAAAAGCCGATACTTTCAAGAAACTATCGCAACGTTGGCTGTTCATTAATTCAACATCTTGCACAACACCATATACAGCTAAACTAACTGGTAAAGATATTATCTATCTGATTGCTGGAACTCGAGGTAGTGTTGCAGTTAGATTCCATGGGGGCGAACATTACTACATCAAACCAGAAGTCCTCCACCTTCCAGATATTAACATAGCAATAGTTAAAAGTATTAAAAAAACGATAAACGACCTATTTGATTCGGAACTCGGCAGAGAAGAAGAGCTTGAAACCTTCCACAAAATATATTCAAGACTCGGAAAGTTAATTTTTGAACCAATTACGAAAAACTGGCTTAACCTTAAATCCTTAGCTTTAATACCTGTTGGTATCATGCAAGGATTACCTTATTTAAGCTCACTTGTGGGTGATTCGCGTTTGGGAGACATTCTAGATGTCACAATAGGACCCACAGCAAAAACTCTTCTATTGTCCAATTCCCACCAACCAGAAGTTTTATCGCCAACAGCAGTGATTATCGGTGATCCATCAGAAGGAGTTAACGAAATAGAACAAGTAACTAACGAAGTCCCTAAAATAGGTAAAATTTATTCAGACCGAAAAGCTTCGTCCATAACACTTTTGCTAGATAAATCTAACACCCACAAACCCAAATCTGATGAAATATTTCACCTCATCTCTTCAGGAGATGTGGTACATCTTGCCTGTCACGGAGTTGACCAGAACCTAGACAATAAGATCCCCCTGCTGGTTATTGGAGAGGCCATCCCCTTTAGTGAGTTTCAAACACACCGGTTGAAGCCTGGCGCTCGAGTAGTTCTTTCGGCTTGTTCAGTTGCTAAAGACTCTAGCCTAACCCCATTTTCTCACCTTGGTTTTCCAACAATGCTGTTATCAGCTGGCGCAAGCTCTGTCATAGCTTCTTTATGGCCTGTGCCAGATTCTGAAGAAACTGTGGACTTCATGCTAGATATTCACCATTACCTATCAGAAGGCTACACTGGCTCTGAAGCATTGCGTTTCGCAGTACGTGAGGCGATAGCCAAAGACATTCCACCAAGCGTCTGGTCTGCTTTTGAATCATTTGGATGTTAGATACACCTACGCAACCCTTGACGCACAGCATTAAGTGAATCCTTTATCCACCCTTTACACCCTTAGAAACAACAGAAGCAATCTCCACTAACACCAACATCGAGCGACTACACACTCGAACACCACATTATGGTGCGCCAGACACCAAGCATATACGCCGTCGAATCAGCAACTTTTCCCCTGCACTAGCCCCAACACGTCCAACATCAAGATAATCTGGCAGCGGAAAGGCAAACGGACCCACTGGAAGGGCAAGCAAGCACTACGGAAGGGCAAGCAGGCCGAAGCCAAGCCCTCCCCTGCGGGGTGCGACGCATACTTTGCCGCGCTATTCCATAAAAAACCTCAATTCCCCAGGGATTTAGAGATCTTTCCGCTAAATATAGCAGGTCACTTCTGTCAAGTAGTGAATACTTATTTTCTCTATGAAAAATAGCACATTTAGACTACAATATTTGCACGCGTTTAGTGACTGTTCAGGTTCCGCGTTCTAACTGGAGGTATAAAACATGCGCATCGTCAAGCAAACGCTTGCAGCCCACAACCGTGTTTCTGACGGACAACTTGTAAGCGCCCTGCTGGCTTTAGGTTGCGCCGGAGCAACGTGGCTCATTTCCCCTTCAATGCCCCTGTGGGCAGCTTCGGTCAGCTTCGTGCTGTTCTTTGTTTGGCTGGCCACCATCGACCGCATCACCGGGATTTTGGAGCCGGCCACCGGGCCCGACACGCTCAAGTCCACCGCATCTAACAAGCACGGGGCACTGCTACTAGCGGCGCTAATTGCCATCACGGTAATCGCAGCCTGCCTATAAGCAGGCTGGGTGGGCCGCGCCCATTGGGGCCGCATGGGGCCGCTATAGATAGGGAGCCTGGCATTGCCAGGCTCCCTTAGTTTTGTAAGTCGCGTTTAGGCCTCAAGTTCAATAGTGACCGGCCCATCGGCCTGCATATCAATCACCATGTGGGCCCCAAACTGGCCCGTGGCCACCTCAAGCCCCCGCGAGCGCAGATCCTCAACCACGGCTTGCACCAGTGGCTCGGCCACATCCGCCCCGGCCGCCTGGTTCCAGCTGGGCCGGCGTCCCTTGCGGGTGTCGGCATAAAGGGTAAATTGGGAGACCACCAGCACCGGCGCGGCGGCGTCGGTTACCGATAGCTCCCCTTCTAGTAGCCGCAAGTCCGCGATTTTACGGGCAATTAAGGCCACCTGGGCGGCGCCGTCGTCGTGAGTAACCCCCACCAAAGCCAGCAGGCCCGGGCGGTCAATAGCACCCACTACCTGGCCGTCAACACTAACTGCGGCGCGATTAACGCGCTGGATAACCGCCCGCATCAGCTACGCCGGTTGTTGCGGTCGCCTTCGTCAATGACGCGCAGCTTGGAGCGCACGCGGGCCGGGGCTAGCGCCGCCAGCTGGGGACGCACCCCCGCCAGGTACACTGCCGAGGCCGCCACCGCGATCATGCCGAAGAAGGAGTACCAGCCCAAAACCACGCAGGCCAAGCCCGCCCCAATGTGTACCCCGATCCAAGCAGATTTGCTTAGGCGCGAGGCGGCCGGGAAGAGGTTAGCCGGACGCACCAGGGTGTCTAGCAGCGCCCAGACGATAATCAAAAACGCGCTGACAGCCAAGGCAATGTTGACTATGACTACGAATTGGCCTAAATAAAAGGCCACATACGCCAGGATTTCGCTCATACATACCTCACTTAAGTTCTTGACTGAGTCTAACGGCTAAGCTGCGTTTTATGGGGCTAGCCATGCTCAGGGCGCAGCCGCTTTAAACCCAGGCCCGGACGCTGGCTGGGGGAGGCTTCAGCCTTACCTGCGGGATCAACCAGTAGCTCTTGGCTAGCGCTTTCGTAGCCGGCTTCAAGATCTACCGCCAGCTCGGCTTGTGCGGGCACGCCTCGACGCACTAGGGCCAGGGCGATATTACCCAGCTCCCAGTGGCGTGCCACGCTGGTTATTGTGCCCACCACCTTGCCGGCAGGGTTGTCTCCGACAGGTAGATATACGCGCGCGCCCACCTCGGGTAACTGCCCCTGCCAGCCGGCTAGTTGCAGCTGCACTAGGCGACGCGGGGGCCGACCCAGGTTAACTGTGCGGGCGATGGTTTCTTGGCCCGGGTAGCAGCCTTTGTTTAGGTGCACACCGGTGCGTAACCAGTCCAGCTCGTTGGGGATGGCGCGGGCGTCCACTTCACGTACCCAACGCGGCAGTCCGGCCTCGATGCGCAGCGCCTCCCAGGCCAGCTCACCCACTTGGGTTAAGTCTCCGGCTTGGATTAAATCGCCTGCCGCCGCCGCTTGGCTTGGGGCTAGCGCATGTTCCTGGCCAGGGGCTGCTTCTTGGCCCGACGCCGCCGCTTGGCTTGGGCCTGGCGCTTGGCTTGGGCCTGGCGCTTGGCCGGGGGCCGCCGCTTGGTCCGGGGCCGTCTGCCCAGGTTCAAGAGCCACTACTACCCCGCCGGCGCGGTAGTTGGCGCCGGGGTGGCGCGTGCCGGTGAAGTAGGTGCTGCCACCGGGGGTGATGCCCGGCCAGGGGTCACTCCAGGTGGTTACTAGATTTTCGACGACGCCGGCCAGCTTTTGCACTCCGTCACCGATAGCCCCAGCTACCTGCCAGTTTGGGCGTACCTGGGCTTGCACGCGCAGCATGAAGCGACGCGAGTTAAGCAACTGGGCTAGCCCCTCGCCGCAGCCGGCATCCACCAGCAGCAGCACGCTTTGCTCGCCCGAATCTGGCATTAAAGCGGTCACAGCCAAGGCTGCGTAGAGTATATGTCCGTTAGCGTCCAGGAACAGCACCTGGCGGCAGTGGCCATCGTTTTCCAGGTCGGTTAGCACCTGACTAGAGACGGTGGTCAGGTAGCTGAGCCGATCAGCGCCGCTTACCTCAACGACGTCGCGACTCAGCCACGCCCATGCCTGCCCCTGGGCCAGTAGCGCCTGCTCGCGCAGGGGGTTACCAAAGTGTTCGGGTGCAAAAGCCATAGCGGATTATGGTTACTCAGCGCTGGGCTCGTCAGCGCGCTCGCCTAGGGCGGCGCCCATTTCAGGCTCTTGCTGGGCCTCGTCTTCAACGCGGCTGAGGCGGCCAGAGGCATAGGTTTTGAGCTCTTTACGGCCAAAAGCATCCATATCCTGGGTCCACATCAGCTCAGAGTTAACCAGGCCGTACATGCGGGTCATGCGTTCTAGCTCAGCGGAGAACTCGCTGCGCTGCACGCTGGTGGTAGCTAGCTCAATGCGCGGGCCCTGCACGGCGCCTTCCCATACGGCGGCGTGACCAGCCGGGTCGGCACTGATGATTTCCAGGTTGGTGATGGGAGTTACCGGGCCGGAGGCAGATTCAGGAGCTTCAGGCTTGTACTGGCCCACCGGACGCCAGTAAGAGGTTTCAGTGGACCACACCTGGGCGGGAGTGATCTTGCTGGCGCCTTCAGCGCCGCTCATTTCAAAGTCGAGGTTCTCGCTCTTGGTGGAGTCAACGGTCCAGATAGTGATGGTCTGCTTCAAGTAGGGACCGCCGTCGTGCTCGAAGCTCATCTCCTGATATACCGCCTGCTCGGGAACATCCTCGCCGTAGGTAAGAATGCCGTAGCCACGCCACTTACCTAGCAGCCAGGCTAGGGGGTAAAGATCGGGAGAAATATCGTCAGGAAAAGTAAAAGCCACGTGGCCAGTGTACGCGTCAGCCAGCTAGCTGGTCACGAAAGTTAGCCAGCCACGAAAGAAAGTCAGCCAGCCACGAAAGCGGCCATCACCCTGGCAATGTAGTAGGTGGGGGCGCCCACAGCCAGCACCGGCAGTACCGCCGAGGTGATGGCGGCGCGTCCGCCAGGCACCCAGCGGTGGGTCCACAGCACACGGTTAGCGATTGCCATCAGCAAACCAGCCACGAAACCGATCACCAGGCAGCCCGCCCCGGAGCGCAAGGCCGTATCTACCGCCTGGTGGGAGGGGCCAAAAAAGCCAGCCAAGGCCAGGGCCACAGCCACGGCGCAGCTGGTTAAGGCCGGGATGATCACCGTCAGCATTTCTAGCACCCACGCGGGCACCTCCAGCACCGTCAGCGAAGCCCCAATCAGCAGGGCCACAGCCGTGGGCACAATAACGCTAGAGGCAGCCAAGCCGGAGGAGAACACGCACCAGGCAGCCCCAGAAACCAGCACCACCACCCCGGACAGGGAGGTAAATAGTTCTTCCAGCAGGCCTTCGTGGGCTCCGGAACGCATTTGTAGGGCAAATACTGCCAGCACCCCAATACCAGCTAGCTTGGTGGCGTCACCGTATTCGTCGGTTAGGGTAAGCGTGACGGCACTGGCGATCCCAAATAGCGCCAGGAAAATACCGGTGACATTGTCGTGCTCGGCCTGAATCAATGCCGGCCAGCCTTGAGCGAAACACACCGCCAAGCCACACACCAGCAGGCAGGTAACCCAGAACGGGGATACGGCAGTTAGTGCCAGCAATAGCGGCATAACCCCAGCCATCGCCAGGCGCGTCCAGGCAGTGTCCACCAGACCGGTTTCCACAACGCCGTCGCTGGTGTGGTATTGGGTCCCGTAGCGGCGCGCGGCCTGTTCCTTCACGCTGGTACGTGTCCGCTTACGCCCGGAAACCTGGTTCTGGGCGGGTGCGGCAAGGGGTTCTGATTGCGCAGGCGAATTAGTCACCCTTGAATCGTCCCATATGCTGCCGATCCATGCACCTTAACCACCCAAAAGGCCGTAAACTTGTGCCTGGTGTCGCATTAGGGGTATCAGTACTTTAAGGAGGAAGCAAATGAGGCTGGTCATGCTTAGCAACGAGCCTGAGGCCAGTGCCGTGCTGCCAGCCATCGCTTTTCTCGAACACCAGGTGCAGGTTTTGCCGCCCCAGCCTGATTCTTATGGGGCGCTTGAAAATGCCGACGTCGTAATGGTTGATGCCCGCACGGATCTGTTGCGGGCGCGGCCCCTATGCCAACTGCTGGCCACCTCCATGGACTATACGGTGCTGGCTGTAATTGAGGAGGGTGGGGCTGTGGCCCTGACTTCCTCTTGGGGGATTGCCGATTTTGTGATTGCTTCTGCTTCCCCGGCGGAGTTAGCGGCCCGGTTGCGGCTGCTGGAGTCTAGCGTGGTTGTAGACAGTAATGCTGGCTCTAGTGGTTCTAGCGATGAGTCAATCCTGGAAGTTGGCGACATTGTGATTGACACTGACGCTTACACGGTACGTCTGCACGGCCAAACCCTGGATTTGACCTATAAGGAGTTTGAGCTGCTCAAGTATTTGGCTGCTAACCAGGGCCGGGTGCTTACCCGTCAGGCTTTACTCGACGCCGTATGGGGCGAGGATTATATTGGCGGCTCACGTACTGTGGATGTGCATGTGCGGCGTTTACGCGCCAAGCTTGGCGGTGAGCATGATCATCTCATTGGCACCGTGCGTAACGTGGGTTATCGATTGGACTTGGACGAGTAACCGTGTAGAGTTGGGGCCGGCATCGGGTCGCGACGGGCCCCGGGCTCCAAAATCTGCCGCTACGAGCGGCCTACGCGCCGACTGGCGCTCTCCGACCCGGTGCTGCTTAATCTTTTCTGCGCTTTTAATCCCTTTTATAACCCTTACTTTAACGGCCTTGCCGGGCTTTGCTTTAGCGCTCCTGCTGGGCGGGGTTTTAGCGGCGCCCTACTGGCCGGAGTTCTCATACAAGTTGCGGATTACTTTGGCTGGGTTTCCTACGGCGACGGCGCCGGCTGGGATGTCCTTAACCACTACCGATCCTGCCCCCACTACGGCGTCGTCACCAATGGTGACCCCGGGGCAGACGATTACCCCGCCTCCAAGCCAAACATTGTTACCGATAGTGATAGGTTTGCCGCCTTCTAAGCCGCTTTTACGGGTGGGCGGATCCAACGGGTGGATGGGGGTCAGCAGCTGCACGTTAGGGCCGATTTGGCAGCAATCACCGATTACGATGTCGGCTACATCCAGCGCGATTAGCCCAAAGTTAATGAATACGTTGTTGCCTACGCTGATGTGGCAGCCGTAGTCGACTGCTAGCGGGGGTCGGATGGTTACGCCTTGGCCGACGTCGCCCAGCACTTGTCGCAACAGGGCGTCTGCCTGACCTTTCTCACCGGCAAGGAAGGCCAGGCGGTATTCTTCCAGGAGTTTGCTGCTACGGGCTGGGATTTCATTAAAGCGCGGATCGGTGGGGTCTACGCGGTATAGCTGACCGGCCCGCATACGTTCCCAGTTGCTGCGGTTGTCTTCTACGGCGACGGCGTCTGGCTCACTCATACCAGAACGATACCCATACTTAGCGGCAAAGACCCGCAGTTTAAGCTCTGCGAGCCACAGACAACGCGAGACACTATGACTTCCCCAGCGCCAGGGCCTCCTCGGGCGCTATACCAGGACGATACCTAGGGTGAGGAAGATGATGGCTAGTAGCGGGGTGGTGCCTTGTTTGAGGGCAGCTGGGCGCTTGTCTGGGCTGGTGATGAATAACAGCGCGGCTGCAGCCAGCATGGAGCCGGTTCCGAAGAACATTAGGCTTAGGCCTACTGCGTGGCTGGCTGTGTAGTAGATGATGGCGCCTAGAAGTATTTCGATAGCTAGAAATAGGTTGTAGAAGCCTTGGTTGAAGGCCATCTCTTTAGTGTTGGCGGCCTGCTGGGGGCTCATATTGAAGGTGGTAAGGGTTTTCTCGCTGGTCCAGGAAATGGATTCCATTTTGAAGATGAGCACGTGAATGAGCGCTGCAGCAATAGCTAGGACTAGGCCGGTAATAAACATCTGTATGCCTTTGAATTTGAAGGGATGAGTTTAAATAGGCCCTGGCAAGGGTGGCCCGTAAGTATAAAGGCAGCTTTAGGCTGCCTTTAAATCGTAAAAGTCGGCCGTTACGGCCGACGAGTTGGGAACATAAAAGTAGGGGGTGTGTTAGAGAATCTAACACACCCCCTACAATGCCCGATCTTCGAGGCTACAAAAAGTGGTGGGGGTGTCGACCCTGAACCATCAGGATCAACACCCCCACCACCAAGAAACGGTTGGCAGTGCCCTACTCTCCCACAACCCACCAGTTGCAGTA
>QWCZ01000656.1_pt1 | contig 22325 bp, 19 predicted proteins | sample 1972651 | NCBI WGS metagenome assembly QWCZ01 (sample SAMN09866695, study PRJNA288562) | Human oral metagenome isolate pre1_saliva, whole genome shotgun sequencing... | isolation source: mouth | host: Homo sapiens | place: USA: California
GTGAGTAATGGGGATCGAACCCATGCATAACGGAGCCACAATCCGCCGTGTTAACCGCTTCACCATACCCACCACAGGATATTTATTCTGTTTAGCACTTCCGTGCCTTACAACGATACTTAGTATATCAGTTAAAGTTTTTTATGTCAACTACTTTTTAAAAAACTTTTTTAACTGCTATTATATCTCATCATGGTATTCCTGATGTATATCAGTACTGTACCGCTGATGTTTTTAAAGTATATCAAAAAACTTTTTACATGTAAACCCCTTTTTTCATTTTTTTCATTTTATAACTAAATAGAGAAAGTTAAGGGTTTCCTAACTTTCTCTATTCTCTATATTCTTTTAAGGTATCATTATCTCTATTAATAGTTTACATCACATATCAGTTGACCTTATTGTGTATGTACTATCTTTCTTCTTAAATTAATTTAGCTAAATCATTTAAGTTTTCAGCCATTGTAGGATGTGTAAAGATTTGGTCACGTAAGTATGTATACTTAATATCGTTGTCCATGGCCATTTTAATAATGTTAATTAACTCTTCAGAGTTTTTACCAAATAAGGTAGCTCCTAGGATTAAACCAGTGTCTTTGTTAACCGTTAATTTAAATACACCGCGTGGATCTTGGTTTACTGCATGACGCGGCATATTATTTACTGGTAATGCCACTGTCACAGCACTTGGATATTGTGCTTTCGCTTCTTCTTCATGTAAACCCACATGGGATAAAGCAGGTGTAATGAAAGTAGAATATGGAACGTGTGCACGATTCCCTAACTTATAACTTTCATCCCCATGTAATACACGATTTACAATACGGAAGTCATCTAAAGATACATAAGTAAATTGCTGTCCACCGTTTACATCACCTACAGCAAATATCTTTTGAACAGCCGTCATTAATGTATCGTCTGTTACGATGGAGCCATTAGGACGAACTTGAATATCCGTATTCTCTAAGCCAAGTCCTTCTGTATTTGCTTTACGTCCTGTCGCATGTAGCAACGCATCGAAGACGAACTCTTCTCCACTTTCAGTGACTACTACCACAGTGTCACCTACGTTTTTAATTTCTTTAGTTACTGCATTGAAATGGAAGTGAATGCCATCTTCTTCTAAGTATTGTTGCGCTAACGCAGCTACGTCTGCATCTTCACGTTTTAAAATTCTGTCGCCACTTTCAAAAGCTGTTACTTCAGCACCTAAACGTGCGTATAAATTAGCGAATTCAATGCCAATGTTACCGCAGCCAATGATACCTAATCGTTTTGGCAATGTAGGCAACGCTTGCAACTCAGTACTGTTATATACAAATTTAGATGTAGATAGACCTGAAATTGGAAGTACTACATTAGTAGCCCCTGTATTGATGATGATAATTTCAGCTGTCAATATTTCCACGCCATCTGCTGTTGTTACTTCTACTTCTTTATTGGAAGTAAATTTACCATGACCAGTATACACGGTTACATTCGGATTGGATGTTAACATGTTTAAGTTCTTTGCATTTAACTTTCCTACTACTGTATCACGAGTTGCCTTTGCAGCTTCGTAGCTTTTGCCTTTATCCGCACCAACAATCATCGTTTTTGTAGGGATACATCCGATGTTGATACATGTACCACCATACATAGCTGGATCTTGTTCAATTAAAGCGACTTGTTTTCCTTCTTTGCCAAATGTGGCAGCTAATGTTTTACCTGCTTTACCAAAGCCGATAACGAGTAAGTCATATTGTTTCATTATAGTCTCCCCTTTTGTTAATTCACATGAATAAAAAATATATTATATGTTTCATTGTAAATACAATATTGTTTTTATTGTATACCTATTTACTAGGAATTTCAATACCATGTATCACAAATATTTTTCCAGCTCCATAGTTTCAACAAGTTTTTTTAACTAGCTGCACTTTTAACTAGCTGCACTTAGATACTGTATTTTAATATATCTACTTACTGATAAAAATATCATACGTTTACCTATTATTTATGAACTTGCCCTGTTCGGTTGTATAACCCATACGCAAAACTAGCACTTTCACAAGGAAAGTGCTAGTTCGTCACTCACTATAGCACTCCTAGGTAAAGAGTTTATTCTGCAATTCGAGCTTGTAAATATTGTTTTACAAATGTTGGCAATACGAATGCAGATTTTTGGATGCCATAGTTATAGTATTTAGTTGTAAAATCTTGGGCACGATTTGGATCCCATTCTAATGGGTCATGTTTCTTAGATCCCATAGTAAAGCAATGCATACCTGTTGGATATAACGGAATGAATGCTGTATATAGGCGAGTCACAGGGAAATGTTTATTTACATAGTAGAATACATCAGATACTAGTTGTTGATGCATTACTGGAGATTCTGTTTGTTGTACAAATAAACCATCTTCCTTCAAGGCACGATATGTATTTTTGTAGAATTCTTCTGTAAATAAACCTTCACCAGGTCCGATTGGGTCAGAGCAGTCTACGATAATCACATCATAGAAATTTTCTTTTCCCGCTACATGACCAATACCGTCACCAATGGTTACCGTCAATTTTGGATCTTGGCGAATCATAGCGTCAGCAATAGATGGCAAATATTGTTTTGCCAATTCCACTACTTTACCATCAATTTCTACCATTGTCACTGTTTCTACACAGCTATGGCGTACACATTCTCTAGCTACACCGCCATCACCGCCACCAATGATCAATACATGCTTAGGGTTTGGGTGCAAGAATAACGGAATGTGGCTCATCATTTCATGATACACAAATTCTTCTCGTTCTGACGTTTGAAACACACCATCCAACACAAGCATATTACCATATTCTAAACTATGAGCGACTTCTATGGTTTGAAAGTCGGATTTTCCAGAATATAAAATTTCATCCACTTCTGCGCATAATGCAAGATGAGGGGACTGTAATTCTTTAATCCATTGTGTCATTTCTTACTCCTCACATTGTGACTGGATGTATAAAAAAGCTCCACCCAGTAAATTATCTCGTAACCAACGGCGTAGTGAAAAAGTTCGTTCCATACCTTCATCATAGACAACACATCGTGTGTCATCATAATTAACTTTCATAGATACGATAGGAACCCAATGCCATGTAGATAGCCCTTCTTCCTGTCCACGATGACGATTTAAAAAAGCAACAGGACAATTTTGTTCCAGTCCACGTTGTATGAAAGCCGTTACTTCTTCCACCGTATAAGGACTTCCTTTTAGAGGAAAAATCGGCAATCGTTTCACATTATAAGACAGGTTGTTATCTGCCATATATTGATTGACACCTTGTTCCCACCAAGTACTTTTATAGAGTCCACCACCATAGCGAGGACGCACGTATTCCCATACTTGATTCATACGTACCAAAGCTTGGTCTCCGTCTGCTACAGTTTCTAGTGGTAAATGACCATCGCGAAAGAGGACATAGGAAATCACTTGTGTCGCCGTTGTAGGGCCACAACCTGCTAACCGTTTCCAAGCATCTTCGTACCATTCTTGGTCATACCCATAGGAAAAATTTCCATCCTTTTTTACTTGTAACCATTCAGGATGTTCTAACCGATAGCGTTTAATGCCTGCCATTACGCTTCTACTACCTCAACAGTTTGCATACGGTCACCTTGTTGAATTTTATCTACTACATCCATCCCTTCAATGACTTGACCGAATACAGTATGAACACCGTCTAAATGAGGTTGTGGTTCGTACACGATAAAGAATTGGCTACCCCCTGTGTTAGGACCACGATGTGCCATGGATAAAGCACCACGAACATGTTTATGTGGGTTGCCTTTAGTTTCACATGGAATTGTGTAACCAGGGCCACCTACGCCAGTACCCATTGGGCAACCACCTTGAGCCACAAACCCAGGGATAACACGATGGAATTTCAAAGTATCATAAAAACCTTCTTTGATTAATTTTTCAAAGTTAGCTACTGTACCAGGGGCTTCATTTTCAAATAATTCGATAACAATGTCACCGTATTCCATATGAATAATTGCTTTTTTCATTACTGTACCTCCAAAAAAGTTCTAATGACATGACCCGCTAAATGCAATCCTGCTACAGAAGGAACAAATCCACAGGAACCTGGACTTCTTGAATCGTCATCTCGATTCGGTGTCATCGGTTGTTCTGTAGAGAATAATACAGTTTGCTTTTTAATGCCACGACGACGCAATTCTTTACGCATAACTTTCGCCAATGGGCATGTATGGGTCTTACTAATATCTGTAATCTTCAATTGATCAGGCCACATTTTATTTCCTGTTCCCATAGAAGATATACAAGGTATATTTCTATTATAACACGTTTCGATGATAGATAGTTTAGCACTTACCATATCAATGGCATCAATGACAAAATCCGGATTAATATCGGCAATGAAAGTAGGATGACTTTCACCAGTATATACCATATCATAAGCCTCAATATGTAGATTAGGATTGATTGCTAAGGCTCTCTCTTTTGCGACCTCTACTTTACGTTGACCTACCGTGCTAGGCAAAGCAATAAGCTGACGATTAATATTGCTCACCGTCACTTTGTCACCATCGACAATAATTATATGCCCTACGCCAGAACGAACCAACGCTTCTAGGGCAAAGGAGCCTACACCACCGCATCCAAAAAGAAGGACTTTTTTACCTTGTAGGGTTTTAATTTTTTCTTCCCCTACCAACCATTGTAAGCGCGTTAACATATGTTCCATATTAATAGGCTCCTGCTGGGATAATTTCAGTCCAATATCCATCTGGATCAGCAATAAAATAAATGCCCATTGCTTCATTCTCATAGACAACGCAGTTCATAGCCTTATGTTTTGCTAACGCTCCTGCATAATCATCTACATAAAATGCCACATGGAATTCATTATCCCCTAAATTATAAGGATGCTCCCAATCACGTAGCCATGTCAATTCTAATCGATGCGGATTGGTACCGTCTCCTAAATAGACGATTTTAAAAGATCCATCTTCTCCATCGATATGACCGACTTCTTCTAACCCTAATGCGTCTTTATAAAAGGATAAACTTGTATCCAAATCTTTCACGTTAATATTATTATGAGCAAAGCTAAATTTCATACTTCCTCCTTAATTCCTAGTAAATAACAGTATTATTCTAACATAGGTACTACGGGAATACAATCACTGCACTTGAAAGTAGGCCCTGCTTCCCTCATCCGTTTTTGTCACCACCAAGTGTGCACCAATTTGTTGTTGTAATTCTGGCACATGAGATATGATGCCTACCAATCGTCCTTGGGATTGCAATGCTACTAGTGTTTCCATTGCCACATCTAAGGTATCTGGATCCAAAGTTCCAAACCCTTCATCAATAAACATGGTATCCAAATGAATACCTCCCGCATAAGATTGAATGACATCCGCCAATCCCATAGCTAAACCTAAGGCCGCTAAAAAGGTTTCTCCTCCAGACAACGTATCGGCAGGGCGGCTTGCCCCTGTATAGGCATCAAAGACAGCAATATCCAACCCCCGTGCGCCACGACCTCCTTCTTCTACCGATCGTTCCAATCGATAGCGACCACGACTCATATCATGAAGTCGTAAGTTCGCCGCACACAACACTTCTTCCAGGATAGCACCTAGTACATAGCGTTCAAAGCTGACCCCTTTCATACCTGAATCACCGCCATTGGCTAAATCGGCTAAGCCGAAGATAAATGCCCGACGGTCCGACAATACTTTAGTGGACTCTTCCAACCCAGTAATTTCTTGTATTGTCTTTTCTTTAGCTAGAACTTGAGATTTCAGGGTACCAATAGTTTCCCCCAATTCTTTTAATTCCTGTTCTATTGTTTCCACAGCACCCTTGGCTATTTCCTCTGGCACTGTAGTATAGTTGGCTAAATCACTTCGCACTTCTTCTAACAGAGAGCTTAGTCGCAATGTTTCGTTGTTATAGACACTAAAGGTTTCTTTCCATGCTGGCAATTTATCAAATGCATGAGATTCCTGTTTAAATGCATCAATGGTAAGAGATTCCGCTGCTAACACTTTCTCGATTTCCTTGTCCAAGAATTCTATATCCTGCGCCATGCGATCCTGTTGTTCTTTAATAGTCCCTATTTCTGTGATGAGCGCCACCTTTTGTTCTTGGCTAGCTTGACGCGCGGCTTCTACCTCTTTACGGTCCGCTTCATACCGTTTCAGAGAATCTGCGAGATCTTTCACCTCAGCCGTATACGTTTCCACCGTAAAAGGAGCTATACTCTTTTCAATACGATGCATTTCTGTTGTCATGTGGTGAACATCTTGTTTAATCGTCTCTATCTGACCAGCTAAAGTAGTCAATTCCAGTTGTTTTGTATGAAAGTTAGCTTCTTCTACTTGTATTGCCTTCTGTAATGTTTCTAATCTTTCTTCCAATTCTAATTTAGTGGTTTCAGCAACAACTAACTCATTTTGTATCGTTTTAAACGCTTGGTCTATGGTTTCTATATCTGCAGATGCCTTCCACCATTGGAGGCGTTCAGCTACCCTATCTATGTCCTTGACTTGTATAGCCGATTCCAACATATTCCCCAAGCGAATAATATCTTTTCTTTGCACACCTTCTGTTACATTTGGATAGCTTTCACATAAACGATTCCATTCTTTACTATATCGTTCTACTTCTTCTTCACTGTGGCTTAGCTTGGTTTCTATCGTTGCCACCTGTGTTTGACTAGCTTGGAACTCTCTGCGGAATCTATCTACCGTTTCTCTAACAATGTCTTCCGACGGGGCTTGTGCTAGTTGTGGATGTTCTAAGGAACCACAAACAGGACACGGCGAATCATCTTCCACTTGCAAACTCACTTCATAGGCTTGGTGTTGTCGTAATAATTGCTCATTATGATGATATAGACCTTCACGCGTCTTGCAGACCTGTCGTTCTTCCTCCAACTGTTGACTATGAAGGTTTCTAGTATCCCAAGCAGTTTGGAGTTTGTTAACAACCCCCTTTAAAGAATCCCACCAACTCCGCAGTTCACTGGTACATAATTTTTCCTCACCTAAGGAAGCATAATTTTGTAACTTTGTCTTTATACCTTCTAATGTTTTACGATGCAACTCCAGCTCTGCCTGACTTGTAGTTACCTCCTGTTGTAGAGCCTGTTGTTGCTCCACTTGCTGTGCTTTCGAAGCCTCTATATCATTCCTTTTTGTCACAAGTTCGCCATACCACTCCACCTCTTGTTGCAAGGCCTGTAATTGGTGGTATTGCTCTTGTTGCTTTGCATACGTTTCCTCTTGAGCTATTAGCTGTTTCCACTTAGACTCTAAGGTTTGTAAACTTCCTTCCACGGACTGCAACGATGTTTTCAAGGCTTCTAATTTTTCATTGTCCGTTCTGAAAATATCTTGCAATTTCTCATAGTCTTTCATAGACCTCCGAACTTCTTGCAACCGTTCCCAACGGCTAATAGCCTCCCCTAATGCAAGATGCGCCGACTCTCCTTCTTGATGAGTAGCCAAGGCTTGACTGTATTGATCTTTGCGCGATACTAGGTTGGCATAGGTTTCGTACTTAGCATAGGCTGTTTGCAAAACATCGCACTGCTCCTGTTTCTCCTTACGTTCTTTTTCACGAATCCCTAATACAGCACGTTCTTCTTCCGTCAATGCCACTAAGTCCTGTAACGTATCTACTGTGTAGGTACTCAATAAAAACTCAACCTTTTGCAATGTATCTTGAATCCCTACGGTAGATTTAGTCAATTCTTCCTTCAATACATCTTGCATGCGTTTATACACAGAGGTTTTAAAAATCGTATGTAGCAATACTTCCCGTTCTGATGTGGGGGCTACTAACAATTTTCTAAAATCACCTTGCGGTAATAGGACAACTTGCAAAAATTGATCTACACGAAATCCAATGATCTGTTGTACATAGTCACGAATTTCTTGGGCTTTTGTAGCGAGTAATTTCCATTCTTCATCAATCCATTCACTGATAGAAGCAGTTGCTAATACCGTTCTTGTACCAGTGCCTCGTTTTTTCTGTAATTCTTGTTTTGGAGTTCGCTCCATCCTATATCGATGATCACCTACTTGAAACTCAAACACCACTGATGTAGGTGTAGTAGCATCTGCATAATCGCTACGCATATCAGATCCATCACGAAGGCCACCACTGGTTTGACCATATAGGGCATATACAATGGCATCTAATATACTTGTTTTTCCTGCCCCTGTAGGACCTGTAATCAAAAACATGGATTGATTTGCCAATACGGCAAAATCAAGGATTACTTTCTTAGGATACGGGCCAAAGGCAGTCATTTCTAATCGTAAGGGTCTCATGCTTCTTCCTCCCTTAATACACGATGCCACAAACCTTCCATATACTCTAATTCTTTCTGTGAAAGTTCTTCATTACGAGCTTCCTTAGCAAATTGGGCAAATAAATCTTTCTCATTTAATTCCTTGAATCGTTTAGCACCTGTTGTATCTCGCACCACTTCCATACGACCTACTAATTCTAATCGCATACAATATGGAAATACCTTTCGCAAGCGGCGCATTCCGTCCACTACAGGTGCCGTATCTAACAATCGTACTTCCACATAATCATTATGATGCCGTGTATGAAGACTTTCATCTGCTAGCAAATCGTCAAAATATCCCGTCAGGCTCACAAATTGGCGGCGTCCTACAATAGGAATCTCACTGATTGTTGTAGTTCCTTTGCCGTCTATATCAACGATAGTGAAACTTTTACTATACCCTACCTCGTCAAAGGAATAGGTCAACAAAGATCCACTGTAGCGAATATGGTCCACCCCAATCCGTTGCGGTCTATGCAAGTGACCTAAGGCAGTATATGTAAAATCTTTGAATACCGTTGTTGGAACTTGCCCAGAACCTCCTACTAACAGAGGCCGTTCCGACTCACTTTCAGCACCACCTGCCACAAAAGCATGAGCCATACAAAGACTGCGGTGTCCTTTAGAGCAACGCTTCGCATAATATGACCAATGTTCATAGGCATCTGCGATAGTCCAATTATATGTATTTGTATCAACACCTAACGCACATTCCGCAGTACCGACACCAGAAATCTCATCATTACCTTTATACGAAGAGTTGTCTAAATTTACAATATCTTCATTACTTAAAGAGGCAAATAAATCTGCCGATTCACATTGCGTTCTATGTTTTTTAGATGCCTTAACAGATTCGATATGCTCTGTTATTTCTATCTTTTCATTTCCAACACCTTGCCGATTCAGAGCACTTTGCATATCACGCACCTCTCCATAGGGTAGTGCCCATACGTCTAGTTGGCCGTATGCATCTTGAAAAGAGATGGGATTTATCCCTTGGTGAGCATGGCCTAACAAATGGATACCATGGGTTTCCCAAGCACTGTGTCCCATCGCTAGGCGAGGGCCGCTATCGTGATTTCCAGAAATAACCACCATTGGAATTTTTTCTGTAAATGCTAATCGATGCAGAACAGAATCCCATAACTCAATGGCCTCAATAGGGGGCACGGATCGGTCAAAGACGTCCCCACTGAGGACCACCAGATCAATCCGTTCTTCTTTCAGTAAAGGGAAAAATTGATGATCCAATACATGGGCTTGGTCCGTTGTTAAATGTTCGTTATAAAATAGTCGTCCTAAATGCCAATCTGCTGTATGTAGTATGCGCATACTTACACCTCGTTTGCGTAAATCTCCCGTAAGATAGAAATTTCTTTCGCATATCCATCTAGTTCATTTGGCGTTTCTAGATAAAATGGTAAATGACGTAATTTTGGATGGGTAATGAAATTAGCAATGGCTTCGATACCAATATGGCCTTCCCCAATTTTCTCATGTCGATCTTTATGGGCTCCTCTCGGATTTTTGGAATCGTTCAAATGCACCGCATGGATTCTGTCTAAGCCTACAAAATGGTCAAACTCCTCCAAAACGCCATCTAAATTTTCAATGATGTCGTAACCACCTTCGTGGATATGGCACGTATCTACACAAACTCCGATATATTCTTTATATTTCACGCCGTCAATGATGCGCGCTAGTTCTTCAAAATTACGACCTACTTCTGTTCCTTTTCCCGCCATAGCTTCTAATAAAACTGTCGTCTTCATACCTGGAAAAATCACTTCATTCAACATATCTACGATGTATTCGATGCCTTGGTCTACGCCTTGTTTCACATGGCTACCAGGGTGAAAGTTATATAAATGGCCTGGTAAATATTCCAGTCGCTCCAAATCTTCTCTCATAGAGTTTTTCGCAAACTCACGCAAGCCTGGATCCGCTGCACATGCATTCAATGTATACGGTGCATGGCCTAGCAATTTGCCAAATTGATGTTCATTCAGGAACGCATCTAAGGCTTTCATATCTGCTTCATCAAAGGCACGTGCCTTTCCACCACGTGGATTTCTCGTAAAATATTGAAATGTATTGGCACCAATGGATAATGCTTCCTTTCCCATATGTAAATAGCCTTTGCTGATGGATAAATGACATCCGATTGTTAATTGACTCATATATAACTCCTTCTCTTGATGATTCACTATCTTACTTGTAAGTATATCATGTTATGACTATCTCTTTACAGGCATAAAAATAGAGGACAATTGTTTATATAAGCAATTATCCTCTATTTCTTTTACATGACTAATTAATGTGAGCTTTTACGCAAACATTCTGGACAAATGCCTTCAAAAGACACATGAAGTCCTGTAATTTCATATTCACTGTGGCGCGCCACTTCTTCTCTTAGACAGTTCACTTGTACATCATGTAAATCATTAATACGATTACACATAGTACAGCGTACATGCGGATGATTTCTTGTATCCCAGTCATAACGGCTACAATCATCACCCAAGTCTAAGACGCGAACTAAACCAATGCGTTCAAAAATCTCCATCGTTTTATATACAGTCGCCAAGCTCATACTTGGATGGTCTTCCCGCAAACTTTGGTAGATCATTTCCGCAGTGGGATGGTTGTTTTCTGCGTAAAGAACATTATAAATGGCAATACGCTGTGGTGTCACTTTATAACCTTCTTCTCGCAATTTTTGTGCAATATCCATAAAGCACATCCTTTCCACTTGGAAGCTTAACTGTGAGATTAAAATACTATTACTCTATCTATATTATATCAGAAAGTTCATTCCCAAACAATAATCAGAATTGTTTAATTTTAAATATCGTTACTTAACGAAATTATTCTTTAAAATATGGTTTGAAACCGCTACCTTGGTGTTTTTGTTGTTTTTGTCCATCACGAGAACGGCGTTCTCCACTATTGGAACGTTGACTACGATCGCGAGAGGAACGTCTTCTATCTCCGTCACGACGATCATCACGACGGCGACCATCTCTACGACGATCATCACGGCGACGGCCATCTCGACGTCCACTGTCACGGCGACGACGTATGCGAAGTGGCGCTTCTTCTGTAATGCTAACAGGAGTTGTATCTGGCTCTTTTGTCAACAATTTCAAAGCAGCTGCTAATAATGTAACAGAATCGATATCATTCAACAATTCTTCTGCACTAGAACGATAGCTTGCTAATTCTTCACGATTATCTGCTAAAGCAATCAATTTCTCTACGGCAATTTTTTGTTGTCCTTCTAATACTTCTCCCAAAGATGGAGCTTTACGACGAGCAATTTTGCGTTTTGTCAAACGTTCAATGGCATGTAAATGCTCAATTTCACGTGGGATAACGAATGTCATCGCCACGCCTGCTTTACCAGCACGACCTGTACGACCGACACGGTGTACATAGCTTTCAGGATCTTGTGGCAAATCGTAGTTATACACATGCGTAACGCCACTAATATCTAAACCACGAGCCGCTACGTCTGTAGCTACTAAGATATCGATAGTACCTTCACGGAATTGACGAATCACAGAGTCACGTTTTTGTTGAGACAAGTCACCATGAATACCTTCTGCCATGTAACCACGTTTTTTCAATGCTTCTGTTACTTCGTCTACACGACGTTTTGTACGACCGAACACGATAGCCAATTCTGGCGCTTGGATATCTAGTAAACGGCACAATACATCAAATTTTTGACGATCTTGTACTTCGATATAATATTGTTCGATTAAATCCATTGTTACTTGTGTTGGTTTCATACGGATTAATGTTGGCTCTGTTAAGTATGTTTCTGCCAACTCTTGGATTGCTTTTGGCATTGTCGCAGAGAACAATAATGTTTGACGCTCTTCTGGAACAGCTGTCAAAATTTTATTGATATCATCTACGAAGCCCATGTTTAACATTTCATCCGCTTCATCCAAAATGACAACTTTTACATGGTCAAAAGAAATAGATTTTCGCTCCATATGATCCATTAAACGACCAGGTGTCGCTACAATCACTTGTGGATGTTTTTTCAACATACGGAATTGACGTCCAATATCTTGTCCACCATAGATTGGTAAGGCTTGAATGTTAGTATGTTGAGCCATTTTATTTAACTCTTCCGCCACTTGAATTGCTAATTCACGTGTGGGTGAAAGAATCAATACTTGTGGATCTTGGATTGTTGGATCCACTTGCTCTAACGCTGGGATACCGAAGGCAGCTGTTTTACCAGTACCAGTTTGTGCTTGACCAATCATGTCTTGACCGGACTTCGCCGCTGGAATGGCTTCACGTTGAATCGGTGTTGGCTCTTCAAATCCCATGTCGTTTAAAGCTCGTAAAATGGGTTCGCTAATTTGTAAATCTTCAAATTTAATTTGCATATATGAAAGGGTCCTCCTTTAAAATCTTGTTATGTATTATGCGAATTAGTATATTATATCACACTGGGCATCGGTTTGTATATCAAAGTATGATAGAGCACTATATGTTTCAATCCTTCACCATGAGGTTCCCTATTGTACTGACCATTATTTCATGGTATACTTTAACGGTATACACGCGCCTATAGCTCAGGGGATAGAGCGCCGGTCTCCGGAACCGGGTGCGCAGGTTCGATTCCTGCTAGGCGCACCATTGATATGACTGGATTCTCACCGTTGTTGAGAATCCAGTTTTTGCATTTGAGCCCAATTTTGAGCCCAATTTAAGTTTTCATAAAAAGTACCACCCCCATGTTATATCTACTTCAGATAACACTGGGGGCTTATTACATTATACTTTTACTTATAATAATTGTTCTTTGATCAACTCTAATAGGGCATCACAGCTACGACTTATATCGTCATAGGTTTCGTCAAAATTTCCCGTATACCAAGGGTCTTTTACATCTCGACTTTCTCCAACAAACATCATAGCCTTATACACCTTATGGTCAACGTCATCATCAATAATGAGGCGCAAGTTTCTTGCATTATTTTCATCCATGATGATGAGGTAATCAAAGTTACGGTAATCATCCATCGTTACTTGGCGGGCCTTGCGACGAGTATAAGGAATATCCATTTCATCTAATTTTTGTTTAGTTCCATAATGGGTATCATTTCCTATCTCCTCACGAGATGTAGCAGCGGACTCAATATAAATAGAATCAGTTAAACCCGCCTTGTTAACGATATGCTTCATATAAAACTCTGCCATCGTAGAGCGACAAATGTTACCGTGACAGATGAATAAGACTTTTACCATACTATCCTCCTTAAATACTAATAGTCCTTACAGCATACGCTATAAGGACTATTAGTACAAGATTTAATTAGAAGTTATGCCGTACTCCCGCATCAATACGCCATGTATTGTCTATAGTAGCACCAAAGTTTTTAGTGAATGTACCATATACATATGTGCTTGGACGAACGCTCCAGGAGCCTCCAATTTCAGCATCAAGCCATGTATCTTTCAAATCAAGTTCTGTATGTACTGTTGGATTACCTGGCGCAGAATATGTCGTATTGACCTTACTAAAGAATTCATGAGCCAATGCGAGTTTTGCAAAGATGTTGGATGTTTCTGTTTCTCTACCAATGCCAAGACCCAATCGACCTACAGCAGAGTTAACAGCGTCAGCTTTCACATGCATAGAACCACCACCAACAACATTAGCATCATAGGATACGCCGTTCAAATGGCCTACAATAAATTCTACGCTAGGATCCATGTAGAAACCATTTTCTTTCTTAATACGTTTACCGTATTCAGCACTTAAAGAGGTACCAAATGTATGATACTCCCCATTCAATTGATATCCCCCTAGTGAGTGAAGTTTGAAAGTATTGGATAAGCGGTTTCCACGAGCGATGATATCTAAGTAACGTCCATCATCATGTTGTTTTGTACCATATAACCCAATACCAACGGTTTTGCTGTCTCCGTTGCCAACGGCATAGGAGTTACTAGACGTACTGTAATCTAGAGCGCCACCAAAAGTCCAACCATCGGATACCTTATGATCATAACCAACTTGTACACCATTATATGTCATATGAGCATCAGCACCATTTGTCATGTTAGATTTGCCACCAATGTATTTAGCCCATACACCTTGGTTCGTATTAGTCAAACGAAGGTCCCCTAAACGACGTTGTAAATCGTTCGTAGTATTATGCCAAGCTATCGCTGTAGATGTGAGAGCAGATTTCGCACCACTTACCAAGGAAGATTCACTAGCATGTGTTACCGTCGCGGTATCAGCAACAACAAGATTACCTTGTGCATCGAATGCATTTGTACCAAGTTCAGCCATAGCAGCCGGTCTTGTAATACCTTCATTAACTTGAACAGCGGCAGCTAGTTTCTTATCATTTCCCGTATATTGTAATTTATTGGCTAACGATTTCATTTCTGCACGATAACTTCCATCATCAGTCAAATTCTTAGCACTATCACCTTGTACAGTGATGTGACTATGATCAGCAGCATGTTGGACAATGATTTGGCCATTGCCAGCTTCGCTTGCTGCCGCACCTGTTTTATAATCAACATTTACAAAACCAGTATAGTTTTGAATCGTAATAGGACGAGCATCGATAGGATGAATTATACCTGCTGCAGTTGGATTTGCACCACCTACAAGATTACGAACTTTACTTCCTTTATATAAATATGCTGCATCATCTCCTGATGGACGTGGTTTTCTTGGTGTAGGTCGTTCCTTGCCAATCCATTCATTTTTCCAAGTAGCACCATTTTGTAAATAGATATCGGCACCAGAATTATGTGGATTTTTATTACTTTCAGCATATTCATTTAACACAGCACCCGTAAGACTAGAGTTAGAGGTTGTAAAAGCTAGTCCGATATTTGCTGACGATTCATTAAGATTTGGAGCACCACCATAATCTTTATTAATTAACCCTACATTACCAACAGCTACTAAATCTTTCGTACCTGGGTGTTTACCATCGGTACCTGCATTCACATAGACATCGCCCTCTTCTGCCACAACAGAATAGATATCTGCCGTTGTAACAGGATGCGTTATAATACGACCACCGCCATCAACGATAATATGGCCTCGGTGATTCGCTTGCAATCCTACCCCCACAGCGTCAATATCTACATTGCCTTTCACATGAATATTGCTATCACCATAGTCTCTTTCAGGACTATTATGATGTGATACCTTACCGCCAAAACCAGCATAGACAGCACTCATATAATAATGTCCCAATTCTTTTTTATCTGCTGGTGCATCATTTTTTAATCGTACAATGAGATCTTTATCTATGGTCAATTGTGATCCAAATACAGTATAAATCCCTGTTACATTTTTAGATTTAGGTTTATCTCCCTCCATCAAGCTTTTACCATGCACATTGACGGTTAACGTGTCTTCTATATGCTTAACCTCAGGTTCTATTTGCTTTGGAGCAGGCAGCTGTAAACCAATTAATTCTCCTGCTTTATCACTATACTTAGTAATATCTGTAGCCATTACGGAATAAGATATTCCTGTTACTACTAATGCAGCCATCACTGCTGATACATGACGTGTAATTTTCATAAAAGCCTCCACAATCAATAATAGGTATCAATAAACTACTGTCATTATACATTGTTATTTGTACTTCGTACATACTTATATACCTATAAATATGCTATTATGCATACTTCATATATTAAAGCATTATTATACCAATTAGTTATAATTGATAAAATTATCATATGTCTTTTGTGCAGATATTATAGGAATATTTAATTCTCACTGCTGTTGATAATCCTTTTTTGCATTTGAGCCCAATTTTGAGCCCAATTTGATTTTTTTCTTGCCAAACTTAAATGAATGGAGTATACTAAACGCAATTATTGAAAGAAAGGAGTCACTACAATGATGAAGCAAACCAATTTAGCTATAACAAATGCAAATACATTTTTTTGGTTCTTTATCCAAACTACGGGTAAAGAACTATTTGAGCTACGCTAATTTAGGTATCATCACTGAGTGGCTTTAAATAGTGGTAAGGGCTACCCGTACTAGGTATAGGCGGGTAGCCAGGACCTTATGATTATTCGATTACACACTACAGCAACAGAAACACAAATTGCAGAACTACGTCAACAGTTAGAAGCCACTGGCGTTTCATTACATCCAGTACATGGAGAACAACAAGATATCATCGGTTTGATCGGCGATACATCCCGTGTCGATTTACGCACCATTGAATCCCTTCCATACGTTGAAAAGGTTATGCGTATCCAAGAGCCTTTCAAAAAGGCAAATCGTAAATTCCATCCTCAAGATACGGTGGTTACTGTAGGAAATGCAAAAATCGGTGGCGGTCACTTTGCTATCATCGCAGGCCCTTGCTCTGTAGAAACACCAGAACAAGTCATCGAAGTAGCGAAGGCTGTAAAAGCAGCTGGCGCTGGCATTCTTCGTGGTGGCGCTTTCAAACCTCGTACTTCTCCATACTCTTTCCAAGGCATGGGACCAAGTGGTTTAGCCTTATTAGAAGAAGCAAAAAAAGAAACTGGTCTACCTATTGTGTCAGAAGTGATGGATATTTCTCAATTAGAATATTTCGACAATGTAGATATGTTGCAAATCGGTGCCCGCAATATGCAAAACTTCAACCTTTTAAAAGAAGTCGGCAAATTAAGAAAACCAATTTTATTAAAACGTGGGCTATGTGCTACATACGAAGAATGGTTAATGGCTGCGGAGTACATCATGAGCGAAGGTAACGAACAAATCGTTCTTTGCGAACGTGGTATTCGTACATTCGAAACACGCACTCGTAATACTTTAGATGTAACTGCTATTCCAATGATGCACGAGTTATCCCACTTGCCAATCATTATGGATCCAAGCCATGCAGCAGGTATGAGCCGTGTGGTTCCCTCCTTGTCCTTAGCCTCCGTTGGTGGCGGTGCTGATGGTTTAATGATTGAAGTTCACAATAATCCAGAAAAAGCATTATGCGATGGTCCGCAATCCTTACGCCCAGAGCAATTCGCTACTTTGGCAAACCAAGTATTCACACTTCGTGACGTTTTAGGTCATAAATAGGTCACTCCCATGGATACGATTCATATTCAAGCCTCCACTTCTTACGATGTGATTATCGAGCGGAATAGCTTGCCTCGCATTGGTAAGTACTTACACGCTATCAAGCCTCCTTGTTCCGTCATGATTGTTACTGATGACAATGTGGGCCCCCTCTATGCTTCCACTGTTTCAGATTCCCTACAACAGGCAGGTTACACCGTTCATACCTATATATTTCCTCATGGTGAAAGTGAAAAAAACGGCTATCGTCTCATAGATCTAGTAGAAACATTAGGAAATGCAAAATTGACTCGGAAAGACCTCATTATTGCTTTAGGTGGTGGCGTTGTCGGCGACCTAGCTGGATTTGCTGCTGCCACCTACTTACGGGGTATCGATTATGTACAAGTACCTACGTCACTGTTGGCCGCTGTCGATTCCTCTGTAGGCGGTAAAACAGCTGTTAACCTAGAGTGTGGTAAGAATTTATGGGGTGCTTTTAAACAACCTATCCTCGTTCTCTGTGATCCAGAAACACTTTCTACCTTACCTAAAGAGGAATGGATTAATGGATGTGGGGAAATCATCAAATATGGTTTCTTAGACCATCCAGAGTTACTAGATCAACTTCGAGAACGACCACTCTTACAACATCTAGAAGATGTAGATACTGTCATCGCTCAATGTGTGCGCATCAAAGCCCATGTGGTGGAAGTAGATGAAAAGGAAAGCGGCCTTCGTGCGACGTTGAACTTAGGTCATACCTTTGGACATGGTATCGAGCACGGTAGTGCTTTTACCATCCCTCACGGCAATGCCGTTGCTTTGGGCCTCCTCATCATGGCAAAAGGTGCTGTAGCCAACGAAGAGCTAGACCCTACCATCATTTCTAGTATTGAACAGTTGCTAATGGTCCATGAACTACCCACTACAACGACGATTTCAAAAGATGTAATTTTAGAAGAAGCCAGTCATGATAAAAAAGCCTCTGGCTCTTCCATTACCATCGTAGTTCCTACAGGGTATGGCACGTCGGTACTAAAAAAAGTTACCTTCTCTGAATTGGCTACCTACTGTAGAATATAACTACAATTTCTATTCTGTATATTTATTACGTACAACAATATTATTTACATGTAAACTAAACAGATTCTATATTTACCTTTTATCAGTATCCTTATACTACTTCCCAGTAGTTATGGTAAGGATACTAGAAAGGATTCCTATGCAACATATTTCCAATGTGCTCTTACGTGGCACAATCCCAGCCATACCGGCTAAGGCCCATGCTCATCGGGCACTTATCTCAGCGGCCCTTGCCATGAGCCCTAGCTCAATTTTAATTTCCCACTCTTCCAAGGACATTGATGCTACCATGGATTCCTTGCGAGCCCTTGGTGCAACGATTACCCATGAAAATGGTGTGGCTCATATTATTCCAAGTCCTCCCCCTTCTATAGGACAGGTATTACCCCACGAATCAGGTACAACCTTACGCTTACTCTTACCTGTGTCCACCTCGATTTGTGACACTGTGAAAGTCGATGCCAAAGGGCGTTTACCTGAACGGCCATTAGAACCATTGTTGAGCGAAATGAAAGATCACGGCATATCCTTTTCACAAGATGCACCGCCTTTCACTATGACAGGTCGTCTACAAGGTGGTACCTTCACCATGACAGGTTCCGTCAGTTCCCAGTTTTTCTCTGGACTGTTATTAGCTGCACCACAGCTAGGACGAACAACTGTGAACTGCACAAGTCCACTGCAATCGAAAGACTATGTGACATTAACCATAGAAACCATGAAAGACTTTGGTGTACACGTAACAGAAGCTTCCACGGAGGAAGGATATCCAAGTTTTACTATCGAGGAGAACCAATACTTTCACGGCAATGAGCAATATCCAATCGAGGGTGATTGGTCTAATGGCGCCATTTGGTTAGTGGCGGCAGCTATGACAGGTCAATCTATATCTGTCACAGGTTTACGTTCTGATTCTGTACAAGCAGATAAACGAATTCTTTCCATTTTAGAAAGTGCTGGTGTCACTTGCACATGGAATAGCACTACTATCACGGTCACTGGTAAAGCACATAAGCCAATCCATGTAAATTTAGAACAAATGCCAGATTTATTACCTATTTTATCTAGCTTAGCTTGCTCCATAGAAGGAGAATCTACTTTTATCAATGGGGCCCGCCTTCGATTAAAAGAGTCGGATCGTTTAGAAGCAGTAGCACAATTGGTCCATGATTCTGGTGGTATCGTGCGCATGGAAAGGGATAACCTGTATATTACAGGAACAGGTACGCTTGATGGTGGCACTGTAGACTGTGTGAATGACCATCGCCTCGTCATGGCTGGTGCCTTAAACGCACTCATCGCTACCTCCCCTATAATCTTGCAAGACAGTGAAGCCATCAGTAAGTCGTATCCTCACTTTTTTGAAGACTGGAAACGATTAGGTGGGCAGACACATACTATATAAATGTATTTAACAAGTAAGGAGTAATTATGGCATCCTATTTCGGTCGCACTGTGAAAGTCTCCACCTTTGGAGCTTCTCACGGTCAAGCTATTGGCGGAGTTGTAGACGGACTTCCTTGTGGGTTTCCAGTCAATCTAGAAACCTTGCAAGCCTTCCTAAACCGACGGGCTCCAGGGCAACATCAATTACAAACACAAAGAAAAGAAGCAGATATCCCTGAGTTTCAATCAGGTGTCGTACAAGGCAGACTGAGCGGTTCTCCTTTGGCCTTCACTATTCAAAATACATCACAACGAAGTGGGGATTATGATAACCTACGAGATGTACCACGCCCATCTCATGCAGATTACACCGCTCGCATGCGCTATGGTGAGTATGTGGATATGCGTGGGGGCGGTCATTTCTCTGCTCGCCTAACAGCCCCTGTTTGCGTAGCTGGTGGCATTGCTATACAACTATTAGAATCTATCGGCATTCATGTGCGTGCACACTTAGCACAAGTTGGCACTGTCCCAGATACATCTATCGATTATACTAACCCACCTATGGACAAGCTCGCTAGTATTAGCACTGAAGCGATTCCTATGTTAGACCCTGTACAACGCCATACAGCAGAGCAACTTGTATTGGAGTTAAAAACATCTGGCGATTCCACTGGTGGCATCGTAGAAGTCTTCGCCACAGGTTTACCTGTTGGCATGGGGAATCCCAATTATGATGGTATTGAAAATCGCTTAGGCGCTACGCTGTTCGGCATGCCTGCAGTGAAAGGCATTTCCTTTGGGTCTGGTTTCCCTGGCTGTGCGTCCCGCGGAAGCAAGCAAAACGATCCTTTCATCATCACTGATGAAGGTATTCGTACCAAAAACAATAACAGCGGTGGCATCCAAGGTGGTATTACCAACGGTATGCCCCTTGTGATGCAAGTGGGTATCAAGCCTACACCGTCCATTTATCATGAGCAAAACTCAGTGTCCCTCAGTAACCTTAGTGCTGAAGTTTTACAAATTCAAGGTCGCCATGATCCTTGCGTAGCGCTACGTGCCGTTCCTGTAGTAGAAGCTCTAACGGCTCTTGTCCTCTTAGATTTTGTACTGGAACATGATCCACGTGTATTCCGTCATTTTAGTCATCCTACGTTGGAGGTGTAAATGTTTGGATTATTAGGCCGCACCTTGGGCCACACCTACTCCCCTATGATTCATCAATCCTTAGGAAATACATCCTATGACATATTTGAAATGGAACCAGACCAACTACAAGATTTTTTTAATCGTTCTGACTTGCAAGGCTTAAATATTACCATTCCCTATAAAATCAATGCCTTACAGGCTTGTCATCACATCAGTGATATTGCAAAAGCAATTGGTTGTGTCAACACTATGGTGCGCCAAGCAGATGGTTCTTGGTATGGGACCAATACGGACTATGATGGCTTCCTAGCCACCTTGGATTGGTCTAGCATAGAAGTGACAAATAAGCATTGTTTAATTTTAGGTGATGGGGCCTCGTCCAATACAGTGCATGTGGCATTAGAAAGATTAGGCGCCGCCTCTATTACCCATATCAGCCGTCATCGCTTTCCTACATATGGGCACATTGCACAATTCTATGAACGAGCACAGATAATTATCAACTGTACTCCAGTTGGTATGTATCCTTATTGTCCTGACCAAAGCATTCAATTAGCCCCTTTTACTCACTTAGATGGTGTTATCGATTTGGTGTACAATCCCCATCGTACAGGTATTTTGTTAGAAGCGAAATCTCTCGGCATTCCTCATGTGAATGGGCTCATCTTCTTATTGTCCCAAGCCATTGCGGCGAGTGCTTTATTTTTACATCGCACCTATGATGAAAGTATCCTTTCAGACCTATACAAACAATTTCGACAAGATCAAGAAAATATTATTTTAATTGGTATGCCTGGGTCTGGTAAAAGTACCATTGGCAAAGCCTTAGCCAACCTAACAGGAAGACCACTAGTAGATATCGATAGCCGCATAATAGAGGAAGTCGGTTCCATTAGTGATTATATTTTAACGCACGGTGAAGCTGCCTTTCGCACAGTAGAATCTAATATCATCAGTGACATAGGAAAGCAGACAGGTCTTATCATCTCCACTGGTGGCGGTGCTGTCACCACGCCAGAGAACTTTGCTCCCCTAAGACAAAATGGACGAATCTATGAAATTTATCGTCCCTTAGAAGAGCTAGATACAACGGGACGTGTTCTCTCCTCTGGTGGCATAGAACGATTGCAAGAATTGTACACAGTACGGGCTCCCCTATACGCACGATTCCGTCAAGCACAAGTTCTAAACACTGGTACTCCTGAAAGCGTGGCTCAACGCATCCTAACGGACTTATATAGCAATCTAGTATAACTTGCTATTAAGATATAT
>QWCZ01001431.1_pt1 | contig 22301 bp, 20 predicted proteins | sample 1972651 | NCBI WGS metagenome assembly QWCZ01 (sample SAMN09866695, study PRJNA288562) | Human oral metagenome isolate pre1_saliva, whole genome shotgun sequencing... | isolation source: mouth | host: Homo sapiens | place: USA: California
GTATAAGCAGGGGGAAGTTCGTATCTTTGTCCTCATAAAATAAGTAGATAAGATATGTCTCGACTCAATAGCTGGATGAGCTACTTTGCGCTGGTGCTTCTCTCCCTCTCTTTCGTTGCTTGCTCGCAGAAAGAAGAGAAAGAGGAGACGCCTCCTGTACAGCTCCTCCTGATCCAAGCCCAAAGCCTCTCGCGCCTCGAGTTGGCCACGACACAGGTACGTATTGTCCTCAAGATCGATCCTCACCGCGACGGCTTCTTGGGATTTAAGAAGCTCTTCGGCTCTAAGGAGACCCGTGTGGAGCTCCTTAGCCAAGCCTCTGCCTACTGCGATCTCTCGCTACTCACGGAGAAAAGTATCGTACAGCAGGCCGATAGCACGGTAGATCTCTATCTACCGCCAATCGAGGTCAAGCGGGAGCTGGATAACCTGAACCACAACGTCCTGCAGGAGCCTACGGGCTTGCGTCGCCGCCTATCGACCAACGAACTTGATGAGATCATTCGCTCTCGCCAGACGATGATCGACGGGCTCGTTGCCAAAGCTTTGGAGCAAGAGCGGGGCGCACTAATCCGCACGGCATCGGCTACGCTGACGAATAAGCTGCAGCCGATCTTCCGTGACCTCCGCCTTACGGTGCGTGTCCACTTGGACGAAGCCGATGCCTCCCTCATTCAGTCCTCTAAGTCCGCAGCGCAATGATAAAGCTCTCTTGGCGGATCCTTCGCCCGATCCTACTCCTTATTATATGTATAGCTGCGGGGCTCTTCATCTACCATAAGTTCTTCCGTAAGGCACCCCAGCCCGAGGTGACGACTGAGGAGCTGCAGATGAAGGTCAGTCAGCGCCTGCGTCTCATCACCGAAGAGATCAGCTACCGGCAGGATGTCAATCTCTATGAAGCGGGGCAGCATGCTGTGGGCACCGCTGACCTCGTCGCCTACGTCAAGTATGACCTCGAGAAGCTTCACTTCACGACGGCAGGCGACACTGTCTACGTGAGCCTTCCTGCGCCCGAGCTTGAGCTGGGGCGGCGTCCAGGCGGAAATCACTCCGTGCGCTACTATCTGGATCGTGGTGGGCGCCTTGGTGAAGCCAGCGCTGACCGCGTAGCGATACGCCGCTTCGACGAGCGCATCCTTCGCGATGCGGAGCTGGATATACGCACCAGCCCTCGCTACCTCCCTGCCGCACAGCTGCGTGCCGAGGAGCAGCTCCAGCGCTTCCTCTCCGCCTTAGCTCCCCAGCGCGTCATCCTTGTCGTCCCTGAGATCCGTATGCCCCAAGGTGATCTCCCCGCCGCTTCCTCCACCTCTATTCCTCATGATCAGCGTCAATAACGTATCGGTATATTTCGGGGCTAAGCCCCTCTTCGAAGACCTCTCGTTCGTCATCTCCGCCAAGGAGCGTATCGCTCTGGTGGGAAAGAACGGGGCAGGGAAGTCCACCCTCCTCAAGCTCTTGGCTGGAATCACTGAGCCTACTGAGGGCGTCATCAGCCGTCCGAAGGGGATCAGCATCGGCTACCTGCCGCAGGTGATGAAGACGAGTGACGAGCGTACTGTCCTCGGCGAGTGCCAGCAGGTCTTCAGCCATATCACGGAGCTGGAGGCCGAAGTCGAGCGCCTCGCCGAAGAGATGGCGACTCGTACCGACTACGATAGCACGGATTATATGGAGCTTATCGAGCGCCACGCTCAGCGCTCCGACCAGCTCCTCATGCATAGCACGGGGAGCATCGAGGCTAATATCGAGAAGACGCTCCTTGGCTTAGGCTTCGAGCGCTCGGACTTCGATCGTCCCACGGCAGAATTCTCTGGCGGCTGGCGAATGCGTATCGAGCTGGCGAAGATCCTCCTGCAGCGTCCTGACGTCTTGCTCCTCGACGAGCCTACGAACCATCTGGATATCGAGTCTATCCGTTGGCTGGAGCGCTTCATTGCTTCGGGATCGGCGGCTCTGGTGCTGATCTCGCACGACCGCGCCTTCATCGACGCTACGACGAATCGTACGCTGGAGATCGAGCTCGGGCGCTTGCACGACTACAAGACGAATTACAGCCATTACCTCGTCCTACGTGAGGAGCGCCTCGAGCAGCAGCGCCGTGCCTACGAGAATCAGCAGAAGGAGATCCAGGCGACCGAAGATTTCATCGAGCGCTTCCGATATAAGGCGACTAAGGCTGTACAGGTGCAGAGCCGTATCAAGCAGCTCTCGAAGATTGACCGTATCGAGGTGGAGGACATTGACCGCACGGCGATGCACTTCTCCTTCCTCCCCGCGGTGACGTCGGGTGCTTACCCTGTGATCATCGATAGCCTCACGAAGCGCTACGGCGAGCACACCGTCTTCTCGGATGTGAATATGACCATCGAGCGCGGAGAGAAGGTCGCTTTCGTCGGGAAGAATGGCTCGGGGAAGTCCACCCTCATCAAGTGTATCATGGGAGAAGTCAGCGACTACACGGGCACGCTCAAGCTCGGGCACAACGTCGAGATCGGCTACTTCGCCCAGACGCAGAGCCAAGAGTTGGACGGGAACTACACCGTCTATGAGACTATCGACCGCGAAGCGCAGGGGGATATCCGCTTACGCATCAATGACCTCCTCGGGGCCTTTATGTTCGGCGGTGAGGAGTCGGAGAAGAAGGTCTCCGTCCTCAGTGGGGGCGAGCGTGGTCGCGTAGCCCTTATCAAGCTCCTCCTTCGCCCCGCAAACCTCCTTATCCTCGACGAGCCGACGAACCACCTCGACATCCGCTCGAAGAACGTCCTTAAGGAAGCCATCCTTAACTTCACGGGCACGGTCATCATCGTCTCGCACGACCGCGAGTTCCTCGACGGCTTGGTGTCGCGCGTCTACGAGTTCCGCTCCGGCCATGTGACCGAGCACATCGGCGGTATCTACGATTGGCTGGAGAAGCGCGACCGTGAGGACGGCACTTCGGTCAGCAACCCACGAGCCGCCGCACCCGTGCAGCGGGAGACGAAGGCTCCTGAGTCCACGACGGGAGCGCAGGACTACCAGCGCCAGAAGGAGGCGGCTAAGGAGCGTCGTGCCCTCGAGCGTGAGCTGAAGGCACAGGAGGAGCGCAGCGAAGCCATCGATGCCGAGCTGAGTGCTCTGGAGGAGAAGCTCGCCGATCCCGCCCATGCCACGGACGCCAAGCTCTTCGAGCAGTACAGCCAGCTGAAGAAGGAGCAGGAGCAAGTCCTCGCCCGCTGGGAAGAGCTCAGTATGCAGCTCGAAGGCTAAGCCGTTTCCCCGAAGAAAAATCCCCTCTTTTTGTACGGCGGGCGAGAGCCGTATATGCGGCGGAAAATTTCGGTATATAGGGAAATAAAATTTCGTATATGCAGAAATATTTTTCCGTATATACACAAATATATTTTCGCATATACGGAAATTTAGCCCCCTTTGCACGGCAGGAAATATCCCTTTGCAAGGTGCTCTATATGAGTGCGTAATCGTGGGTGTTTCCTTGCCGATTAGAAGCCGATTTTTTACCCCTATTTTTAAGGCGCTTTGGGCCGCGTTTTATCCCCCGATGCAGGCTGCGAAATGGCTCCCTCGTGGCGAAGATTTCCCTCCCCACGCAGTACCTCGCCCTTGGGAGCGTGCTGAGGCGCTTCTTTTCGCGCTCTTGCCGCACTCGGAGAGGGGACGAAGCTGCAGAAAATAGTACTTTTGCACCTGTATGGAATCAAATGTAAGAGAGGCGGAGAGCCTCTATACGAAAGAGATCTTAGAGTTCGCTGCAGTCGGCGTCCGCTATGCCGCGCTCTTGGAGCAGGCTTCCGAGCGTGACGCTCTCGTCGAGCAACTGGTGGCGCTCCTGCCCCAGCTCTACTCGGTGACGCTGCACCTTCCCTCCTATTTCTACAGTCCCGAAGCCGATTATATCGAAGAATATATCACCGAAGGTGCCTATGAGGCCGTGCGCAGCCGTGTCTCGTCGCTCCTCGGTGAGGACGACGCATACCTCTCGGCGCAGTCCGAAGAGATGACCTACAGCGACACGCCGATAGCTGACTTCATCTCCGAAGGCCTCTCGGATGTCTATCAGCAGGTAGGCAATCTCCTCGGGATCCTACGCGACGAGAACGAAGAGGCGCTCCCCGCAGCTGTCGGGCGCTGCCGCCACTACTTCCACGAATATTGGGGGCAGGCACTCCTTGAGTCGCTCACAGCCCTTCATCGTATCTACACCTCCCAGTTACAGACACAGGATGACGACAAAGACGAGCCCGAAGAGTCCTTCGGGGAAGAAGACGGCGAAGAAGCCCTCTTCGACCTCCGCTTCTAAAAAGCGCACCGCTGTCGAGAAGGCAGCGCCCCAAGAGAAGGAGCGCCCTGTACGCCGCTCGAGCACCAAGCCCTCGGCCTTCGCTCCGGTCTACTCTTATCCCCCTTCGATCACGGACGAGGAGTTGCAGTCGCTTGCCTTGGCACGCTGCCCCGCTCCCATCACCATCATAGAGACCCGCGAAGAGGCACGTCGTGTAGCGATGCGCCTGCGTCGTGCTGGCATCCTCGGTATTGACACCGAGACGCGCCCAAGCTTCACAGCTGGCGTTCGCTATGAGGTCTCCCTCCTTCAGATAGCTACCGAAGAGGAGTGCTTCCTCTTCCGTCTCAATAAGATGGGCTTGCCTAAGAGCCTTATCTCCCTGCTCGAAGATCCAGCGATCATCAAGGTAGGGCTTAGCCTGCGCGATGACATCACCGCCCTCTCGCGTCGTGAAGCCTTCACCCCAGGCTCCTTCGTCGAGCTCCAGAAGCTCTGCGGCGGCTACGGTATCCGCGAGCTCGGCCTGCAGAAGATCTACGCGATCCTCTTCGCTGAGCGTATGAGCAAGTCGCAGCGTATGAGCGATTGGGAGGCGAAGAAGCTTAGCCCAGCGCAGGCGCACTATGCCGCCCTTGACGCTTGGGCATCCCTGCGGATCTACACGACCCTTATGGCGCTCCCAGCTCCATCACCTACTCAATTTGCCCTGATATAAATGAGCTATCCTACGCTACGCCTGCATCCTCGCAAGGAGGAGTCCGTCCTGCGCTTCCACCCCTGGATCTTCTCGGGTGCCATCGCTTCCTTCTCCGCCCCTGTGGAAGATGGCGACTTAGTCTCTGTCGTCGATAGCAAGGGCCGTCCCTTAGGTACGGGACACTTCGGTGGGGGAAGTATCGCAGTGCGCCTGCTGAGCTTCGACGCAGAGGAAGTCATTGACCGTACCTTCTACAAGCGTCGCCTGGAGGCTGCGCTTCGTCTGCGCCTCTCGTGCGACCTCGTTCGCCCCGTCGGCTTCAGCGATAGCCCCAATACGACCTACCGCCTCGTGCACGGTGAAGGAGATAGTCTCCCAGGGCTCATCATTGATATCTATGACCGTACGGCCGTAGTCCAAGCGCACAGTCTCGGGATGCATCAGGCACGCCAGACCATCGCCGAAGTGCTGTGGGAGGTCTTCGCTGAGGCAGGCGATCCCGTCCTCCCTCTCGAGGGCATCTACTACAAGTCTGAGACGACGCTACCCACTCGTGATATGCGCGAACTCGCTTCGGACGGCTTCCTCATCGGGCATACCGAGGCAGCGCCTATCTATGAGAATGGTGTACGCTTCACGCCCGACTGGCTTAAGGGCCAGAAGACGGGCTTCTTCATTGACCAGCGCGACAACCGCGCTCTTGTAGCCCACTACGCTAAGGGGCGCACCGTCCTCAATGCCTTCTGTTACACGGGGGGCTTCTCAATCTATGCTCTTCACGCAGGAGCAAAGCGTGTTGATTCACTGGATAGTTCGGCTAAGGCGATGTACCTCACCGAGCAGCACGTGGCTCTGAACTTTGGTACGGATTGCCCCCGCCACCACTCCGTCACGGAGGATGCTTTCGACTACTTAGAGCGTATGCCCGAGGGCGAGTATGACCTGATCATCCTCGATCCGCCCGCCTTCGCTAAGCACCGCAAGGTCCTGCGTAATGCCCTCATTGGCTATCGTAAGATCAATAGTATCGCCTTCAAAAAGGTCGCCCCAGGTGGGATTGTCTTCACCTTCAGCTGCTCACAGGCGGTATCAAAGGAAGAATTCCGCTTGGCGGTCTTCACCGCAGCGGCGGCCTCGGGGCGTAAGGTGCGCATCCTGCACCAGCTCACTCAGCCCGTTGACCACCCCATCAATATCTACCATCCCGAAGGCGAATACCTCAAAGGCCTCGTTCTCTACGTTGAATAGGAGAGCCTGAAGGTATATTTCCCCTTCCCAAAGCTTCATCATCAATGAAAGTAAAGCACCTCATCGAGGAGAATTCTCTCCTTTGCCACTTCGTCGCAGAGATGCGCGATATAGAGATACAGAAGGATGCTATGCGCTTCCGTCGCAATGTCGAGCGCGTCGGCGAGATTATGGCCTATGAGCTGAGTAAGAAGCTCCACTATACGGAGCGTGATGTGCAGACGCCTCTCGGAGTCGCTCGCTGTGCTCAGATCTCGGACCAGATCGTCATCGGTACGATCCTGCGTGCAGGCCTTACGCTGCATCAGGGCTTCCTCAACTACTTTGATAAGGCAGAGAATGCCTTCATCTCGGCTTATCGTAAGTACAAGGATCGCCTGAACTTCGATATCTTCATTGAGTACATCGCTTCGCCTTCTCTTGAGGGGAAGACGCTACTGCTCGTTGACCCGATGCTCGCTACGGGAAGCTCTATGGAGCTCGCCTATCGCGCACTCTTGACTAAGGGTACCCCCAAGGAGGTGCACCTCGTCTCGATTATCTCCAGCCAGCAGGCTGTAGATACGCTCTGCGAGTCTTTCCCAGACGACAATGTGACGCTCTGGGTAGCTGCTATCGATCCTGTCCTAGATGACCACGCCTATATCGTCCCAGGCTTAGGGGACGCTGGAGATCTGGCCTATGGGGAGAAGCTCTAAGTCGCCCGATTACCTCCTTCGCTTTTGGCTACTAGCTCTGGCGGTGACGCTGGGGCTCCTTCTGCTCTACTTCCTGCCGGATAACATCTTCGGTTGGGAGCCGAACAAGGTAGACTTGCTCTCTGACCTACGTCGTGAGCAGGTAGACTCTCTTGCTAATAAGAGCGAAGACGCCGTGGCTCTTAGCCAGCAGGCTCGTAGCACGGATAAGAAGGTGCAGGAGCGTGAGCGCATACATCGCGAGCTGGAAGCTCAAGCAAAGGCGGCCACTCCTGACTCGGCGATGTCTGCTGAGAAGCTGGACTCGACTATCCATCCCACGAGTATCCTTGTCGATATGACGCCCGCTCACGACGGCTTGCAGCATTTCTTTGCGCAGCTCCGCCGTCGTAGCTCGCTGGGGCGTCCTGTACGTATCGCTGTCCTTGGAGACTCCTTTATCGAAGGAGATATCTTCACCAGTAGCATACGTAGCCAGCTGCAAGCTCGCTATGGTGGCTCTGGGGTAGGGTGGCTTCCTTTGACTTCGGAGACAGCAGGCTTCCGTCGTACAGTTCGCCACGAATTTAAGGGCTGGAAAGAATATAATCAGCTTCACTCCAAAGGACGCTATCCACTCCCGAGCCACTACTATACGGGCTCTGTCGGGGACTGGGTGCGCTACACCCTTCCTAAGGGTGCTCGTCCCTGTAATGAAGCGGTCATCTATTATAAGGCTCCATCAGGAGCTACCCTTGAGGTCTCTACGAACTCAGAGGAAGCGACGACGCTTGAGCTCCCAGCGACCGAGGTGCTTAGTGCTTGTCGCCTCGCTACAGGCTCGATCAGCTCTGTGCGCTTCACCCTCACGGGTGGGGCTTCTGGCTTCGTTTGCTATGGAGTTTCGCTGGATGGTACTTCGGGGGTTAGCGTTGATAACTTCTCTATACGCGGGAACTCGGGCCTCATCTTAGCTTCGCTTGATGCTGAGCTTAATAAGGCTTTCTTCGTAGAGCGTCCCTATGACCTTATTGTCCTGCAGTACGGTCTCAATACGATCTCTCCGAAGCAACTTGATTACTCGGGCTATACCAAGCAACTGGGTAAGGCTATTGATCACCTTCGTGCAACGACGGGGCGTGCCGACTATCTCTTACTTGGTGTATCGGACCGCGGTGTCAAGGCCTCGGGGGGAGCAGTAGTCACGATGCCTGCCGCTCTTGCTTTAGAGCGTGCACAGATCCGTCTCTCTGCCGATAAGGGCGTGGTCTTCTGGAGTACGCGAGAGGCTGTCGGTCGCCTTGGTGGTATCGGTAAGCTCGCCAGCAAGGGGTGGGCTGCCAAGGACTACACCCACCTCTCTCATCGCGGGGGTGACGAGCTCGCTCGCCAGTTCCTCGATGCCTTCTTCCTCGAAGAAAAGTACTATGATGCGATCAAGTAAGCGTGCAGCACTTCTCCTCACGGTAGGAGTGCTGGGTATTGCTGGATCTCTATTTGCTGCTGGTCCAGTGCCAAAGAGCGAGCCGAACTTCTATGCCCCCACAGGCTACTTTGCGAGCTTAGCTCAGGAGCTGCGTGTAGCAGCAAAGAATGGTAGCACGGTCTCCATTGTTCAGCTCGGCGATAGTCATATCCAAGCAGGGCATACGACGGCTCCACTGCGTGCCTCGCTGCAAGCTTCCTTTGGTGATGCAGGACGTGGCTGGATAGGTTGGTACGCGCTCTATGGCTCTAATTCTCCACGGGATTACCGAGTCACCTCGTCTGGATTTGGTTGGCAACGTGAGCTCATCCTCAAGCCCGAGGGCACGCGTCCTATGGGCTTAGGGGGCTATGTCCTCTCGACACGTCCCAATAGTCGCTTTACTATCGGTGTCACATCTTCGGATCATCCCTTCCGACAGATGCACCTTGTGCGCACTGCTTCTTCGCTCCCCTTGACCGCATTCCCTCTTGCCGAGCTCCGCACAGGACGCTTCTCTACGGGAGCCTACGTAGTAGATACGCTTTCTTGGCGCTCACCCTATACGAGTGTCACACTCACGGGGGCGGAGGAGAATGATGCTGATGAAGCTGTCTATGCGGGCTGTGTCCTTCTATCTGGGAAGGGTGGTGTCCTTGTCCATGATATTGGTATTAATGGGGCTGCTTACCGGCACTATGCGCTCGCTGACTATGTTGAGCAGCTCTCATTGCTGGAGCCTCAACTGCTCATCCTATCAATGGGAACGAATGACTGCTACAGTACGCGCTTCCAGATGGTAGACTTCACCGAGAGCCTTGAGCAGATGCTTATGCTGGTTAAGGAAATCTTACCTAAGACAAAGATCCTACTGACAACCCCTCCCCCCAGCTTCTTCCGCCAGGCCTCTACGCACTATGTCGTCACGGGACGTCGGCGTAAGCACCGCAAGAAGGTGACCACTATGACCTATCGATTCAATGAGAATGCAGCGCGTGTCTCAGAGGAGATCATGCGTCGTGCAGAGTTGCATGGCGTAGCTGCCTTCGACCTCTTCTCTGCTATGGGAGGGCAATCAGGGATCAATTCCTGGATCGCCGATGGCCTGATGGCAGGTGATCGTGTGCACTATAGCCGTGATGGCTATGAGCGGCAGGGGCAACTTATCACCTCGGCGCTGGAGCGTGCACTCTCTATTCGCTAACCCTTTTACGACGAATGACCTTCTTCGATACAATCGACTGGGGGAGACTCCCCGATGTACTGCGCTTTGACCGCGAGAGTCCGATGATCTTCTCCTCGGGACTCTTCCTCTTCTGTGCGCTCTTTTTCCTGCCGATCTATATGCTCCTTCGGAAGACGACGACGCTACGCATTATCTATGTCGCTCTCTTCTCACTTTTCTTCTACTACGAGAGTAGTGGGGAGTATGTCTTGATCCTCCTCTTTGCCGCCACGATGGACTACTTCATTGGACGGGCTATGGGGCAGAGTGAAGATCCGCGTCATCGCAAGCGCCTCTTGATAACGAGCGTCTGCGTGAATATCGGGATGCTCTCATACTTCAAGTACTTCTATTTCCTTCTGGATCTGGGGCAGACATTGCTCGCAGCGATTGGCATCACGACACCTCCAGCAGTGCCATTGGAGGCTCGCGACTACTTCATCCCTGCGGGTATATCGTTCTATACCTTCCAGACGCTAAGCTACACGGTCGATATCTACCGAAAGGAGATCACCCCACTGCGTCGCTGGATTGATTACCTCTTTTATCTCTCCTTCTTCCCGCAGCTGGTCGCTGGACCTATCGTCCGTGCGAAGGACTTTATACCACAGATCTATCGTCGCCCGCAGCTGCTGAAGGCTGAATATGGGGAAGCCCTTGCACTCATCATTAGTGGTCTGATCAAGAAGGCGATTATCGGAGACTTCATCGGGGCCAACCTTGTAGACCTCATCTTTGCTGAGCCAACTCGCTTCACTGGGATAGAGAATCTCTTTGCGGTCTACGGCTATGCGATGCAGATCTACTGTGACTTCTCGGGATACTCAGATATGGCTATTGGGATTGCTTTGCTACTTGGCTTCCGTTTCAATATCAACTTTGATTCGCCCTACCAGTCGGGGAATATTACCGAGTTCTGGCGACGCTGGCATATCTCCCTCTCAAGTTGGTTGCGTCTCTGCGCTTTGTCCTTTGGGGAGCCATCCATGGTGTAGCTCTTGCTCTTCACAAGCTATATATGCAGATCTTTGATCACTTCGGCTGGCGTCGTCGTGAGCCCCTTCGTTGGCAGCGCTTCGCAGGGCAGATCATTACCTTCCATCTCGTCTGCTTTGCTTGGATCTTTTTCCGGGCAGACTCGATGGAGACAGCTTGTGCGGTGATTACTCAGATCAAGGATCACTTCACCCCTGAGGTCTTCCTGCAGTTTGTCGTGGGATACAAGAATGTCTTGCTGCTCTTGCTCATAGGTTACCTCCTGCACTTCACCTCACACAAGCAAGAACTTCGCTTCCGTGAGTGGATCACGGATCTCTCTTTCCTTAAGCAAGCATTGCTCTTTATTGGGGTGATCTTCCTGCTGATCCAGATCAGAAGCGCAGACGCTCAGCCCTTCATCTACTTCAACTTCTAAAGGTGCAGAGACCCTGTATCAACCAATATTGGTCGGTGCGTGGACCAATAGTGCTTCGTTCGTCAACCAATATTGCTTCGCCCGTTGACCTATATAGGTTGCTACTCCTACTTTTATTGCTTTTTTCTATCATCTCCTATCTATGATAGGTTACCGATTCACCTATGGGTAGGTTGAGCAGAAGTGCTTATCAACAAGTCTAGTCCTTAATCCTTTAGTTGAGGAGCAATAAAGCTTGTTGTGATATTATCTTGGGAAAGCTTTAAGAGAATAACTCCTATAGCCTTGGAACATAGACGTGTGATTAGAGGCATATCGAAAAAGGCCTGAGGGATAACGTCAATGATTTAATTCACGCACCCCGGGAGGGGTGCGACGGGGAGGTGGTCATTATCATAACTTAGAGTAATGTTTCAATTCACGCACCCTGGGAAGGGTGCGACGCCTGCCGATGGTATTCCCCGTGTCTCTGGCACTTGTTTCAATTCACGCACCCTGGGAAGGGTGCGACGCTTAAGCGCTTCTGCATTAGCGGACTTCTGTCCGTTTCAATTCACGCACCCTGGGAAGGGTGCGACTGAGCTTGTCTGCTGTATCTCCAGCCTTCTGCGAGTTTCAATTCACGCACCCTGGGAAGGGTGCGACACGTTCTATCCTTCGTATAAGTCGTTCGGTAATAAGTTTCAATTCACGCACCCTGGGAAGGGTGCGACTATCCACGTTCGCTCTTCGCCCATCGTTCGGAGTGTTTCAATTCACGCACCCTGGGAAGGGTGCGACAGAAGAGGAAGATGATCGTCTTATTCACATGCTTGTTTCAATTCACGCACCCTGGGAAGGGTGCGACGTATTTGGGGTTAGGAGGTGTTTGAGTTGCCATAAGTTTCAATTCACGCACCCTGGGAAGGGTGCGACCACAGAGAGGCAGGCAGGCGATACTATATACAAGACGTTTCAATTCACGCACCCTGGGAAGGGTGCGACGTTGCGCTCCTTCAGCTCGTTTACAATGGAGTTGTTGTTTCAATTCACGCACCCTGGGAAGGGTGCGACTAAACGTGTAACAATCCTCTTAATGCGGGTCATCGTTTCAATTCACGCACCCTGGGAAGGGTGCGACGGGCTACCACAATCGTATCAAGCTCGGGGTAGTCGTTTCAATTCACGCACCCTGGGAAGGGTGCGACATGTAGAGCGTCTTCTCGAAGCCGTTCGTCAGGCGTTTCAATTCACGCACCCTGGGAAGGGTGCGACCTCTCCTCGTTTCAGCACTTCCCGCCCTACTTGAGTTTCAATTCACGCACCCTGGGAAGGGTGCGACAGATCTATCTGCCCACTCTCGATGAGGAACGAGGCGTTTCAATTCACGCACCCTGGGAAGGGTGCGACAGATATACTACGATTTTTATCGTCGCCAGGATTATGTTTCAATTCACGCACCCTGGGAAGGGTGCGACCAACAGGACCCTACCTAAGGAAGAGGTTCTCCGAGTTTCAATTCACGCACCCTGGGAAGGGTGCGACCCATCAAACATCGTTGTCGCCGTTTTAACCTCGCGTTTCAATTCACGCACCCTGGGAAGGGTGCGACCGTACGCAGATGTGCCCGTGGTCAAGGACAAAGAGTTTCAATTCACGCACCCTGGGAAGGGTGCGACCCAGGCGTTCGGAACGGTCACGTCGGAGAGCTATATGTTTCAATTCACGCACCCTGGGAAGGGTGCGACCAAGGAGGTAGGCGTCTACTTACCCACCCCTGAGGTTTCAATTCACGCACCCTGGGAAGGGTGCGACTAATAATAACGATGCTAACAATGGCACAGCAGAATGGTTTCAATTCACGCACCCTGGGAAGGGTGCGACGGGATAGTTATACCCATTTGCCAGCAAGCCTACCGTTTCAATTCACGCACCCTGGGAAGGGTGCGACATGCTCGCCGTGATCTTGGGAGGAGCTTCACAGAGTTTCAATTCACGCACCCTGGGAAGGGTGCGACTATTTCGACATCAACAAGTATATCCGTAGCATTGTTTCAATTCACGCACCCTGGGAAGGGTGCGACTAGATACTCTAAGTTATCAGATGACCGTGTAAAGTTTCAATTCACGCACCCTGGGAAGGGTGCGACTTGTGTCGGATGGAGAAGTTTCCGTTCTCGGCATTGTTTCAATTCACGCACCCTGGGAAGGGTGCGACCTTGCTTATATGATTGATAATCAGCGCCTGCGGATGATACGGGGAATGACTGTTCACTTGGGGTTCGCTGGAGGCTTGTGTAGATGCGCTCGGGAACTTACTGAGAATGTGCTTTTGGGAAGGTCGCTGAAATGTTTAGGTAGGGCTTGCTGAGGTGGGGCTACACGATTAGTTCCCCTTCGATCTCGAAGGAGGTGACCTTGCCATAGACGTGGATCTGCCGTTGGTAGTGCTTGTCTAGCTGGTAGATCCGAAGACTATCCTCTTGATCATCGATCACGGAGAGGAGTTCATGGCGAAGGTTTACGAGCTGTGCTGGATCGACCAAGCATTCGAAGACCGACGCTTGGACCCGCTGGCCGTAGTTCTTGCAGATGCGAGCTACTTGGCGGAGGCGCTTAGCGCCCGAGGGAGTCGCCGTGGCGACATCGTAGGTGACGAGGATATACATCTTTTGCTCAGACCATTAGGAATACAGGGTACTCATCCAGGTCACCTCGTAGGTGTCTGGCTAAGAGGAGTGCTTGGATATACGGGAGCAGGCCTAGGGGCATCTTCTCCTTGAGAAATGGATGGGTGATCTCATCCTTTTTGCGTTTTTGCCAGAGAGCAATGAGACGTTTGCGAGCATCCTCTTTGAGGAGAAAGCCCTTTTCTCCCTGTGGGATGAAGTCACTTCGCTCGACCTGCCTTTTGTTGATGATCGATAGGACAAAGCGATCGACTAGGTAGGCACGCATCTCCTCTATGAGATCGAGGGCAAGGCCTGGCCTACCTGGGCGATCTACGTGAAGGAACCCCACGTAGGCGTCCAGACCCACCGTCTCGAGGGCTGCACGCACATCATGTGTCAGCAGGGTGTAGAAGAACGAGAGTAGGGCATTCACTTCATCCTTGGGGGGATGTTTGCTTCGTCCTGAGAAGGTGAATTCTTTGTTGAGGATTAGGTGTTGGAATAGGCCGAAGTAGATATTCGCAGCATAGCCTTCCACTCCCATCACACCTAAGCGTGAGGTCTGCTCAGATAGCTTATGTTGCTGCTGTCTGAGCAGTGCCCGAGCCTCTTCGATCTCGCTCTCTACCTCATGCGGGGGATGATGGTCCCGACAAAATCGGGCTAAGACACTCCGATGGTTCGCTATCTTCCCTGCGATGAAGATCGAAGCCAGATGCGACGAGAGCATGTCGTCATCAGCCAGACGATATTGCTCCCGTCTTAGGAGCACATTCCCCTTGATCGGCCCTTCGAGCGAACCTATGTACTTCCCCGTCGGAGAGAGGAAGGAGAGCTTCACCCCATTGTGTACGCAGAGCGACATGGCTCCAGGTGAAGCTCCTAGGTATGAGAAGCAGAGGATGCTCTCGAGGTTGTGAATCGGTACACGTAGCGTCTCTTCATCGTCGATGCGGACGACGATATTCTCTCCATCCTTGACTAGATAGGCATTGGGCGTAAGGATATAGAGGGTGTTTAGAAGGTGTCTCATCGCTTAGCAAGGGCTGGGGAATTGATTCGATACTCCTAAGGAGAATAGGCTAGCCTTCCAAGTACCCCATACATGCCTCCCTCAAGTGACCCATGCATAGGTCGGTCGAGTACCCCATTCATGCTCGGAAGTGGACCCCATGTATGGGGGCCTAGTGAGGAGGATGATCTAAGGGGAGAAGAGCATGAGCTGTGTGCCTTGGGTTGGCTGAAGTTATGCCCTATAGAGGCTGATGGGCGCTTCGTGATGCGTGCTTATGAAGGCCTTAGCCTAAGGGTTAGTCAAGGAGGTGATAGCGGCTGAGGTAATCCGAAGCTCGCTCTCCTTGATTCATCTGAGGCATGCAGAGATCTAGTAGAGAGCAGGAGCGACAGCATGCAGCGTAGCGTGGAGGAATGCTCTCTCCGCCTTTGTATAAGCGGTGCATCTCGATAGCCATCTGTAGGGCCTCGGTGCGAAGCTCAGTGTCGAAGGTAACTTCCTCCCGATGCTTCGTCTCACCATAGAAGAGGTATCCTCGGGGAATGTGTATGCCATAGGCTTCCTCGAGGCAGATAGCTTCGGCGCAGAGCTGTAGCTTGTCGGCATTCGTTCGCTTGGGTCGTCCCCTCTTATACTCGATTGGTATAGCCTCCCAGTCTCCTGGGTACTTTTGGTGATGGAAGTGAGCCCCTTGGGACTCCGATGCTGGGTGTAGCTCCACAGCATCGGAGTATCCATAGAGGCCAAGTGAGGGGGAGGCTAAGGGGACGGAGCGGAGTGTGATAACACTGCCTCGCCGACCACTCTCCTCGGGCTGATGCACCTTCTCATGGAGTAGATGCCCTTCGGCCGTCAGATGATTTTCCTCCCAGAGTTGCTCCACATGGATGAGGTACCACTGTCTCGAGCAGAAAGCATAGTGCTGGATGCCCGAGAGGGGGAGCATCTCGTCCTCGGTGTACATAATGAGCTAGATGAGGTCGAGTAGCTCCACTCCCTTGGGGAACTTGCTCTCATCTACAGTGATCTCGTAGTCGTTGAAGGAGCGGGCAGGACTGCTGGGATCTTTTGCCTCTACCTTCACCAGCTCAAAGAGCTTGTGGGCAGGAGCATTGCCTAGGTCATCTTTGTGCTTGAAGACGATGAGTCGACGGGCAGCCATGAGCCCACGGGCGGCAGAGCGGTCGAGGTCGAACATGTTCTTCAGCGCCTCCCATAGCAGATCTAGGTCGTCCTCACTGAATGTCGTCTCACGAGCTAGCGCCGCAGAGATGAAGCCATGAGCACGATAGAGCCCGTATGGTACGGTAGCCTTGCGACCCATGGTGCGCTCCTTTTCCTTATCCTTCTCGTCGGTGACGGCCATGCGGGTGACTGTATGCTCGGAAGTCACCACTGGGTCTATGGAGCGAGCAAATGTCAGCTGGACGGCACCTCGTACTTGACCAGCGTTCTTCCCCGTAGTCATCACAGCTCCAAAGGTACGGATGTCGTAGTAGTGCTCGCACATGTACTGGCGAGCCTTACCCTTATTCTCTGACTCCTTAGTTTTATCCTTGGCATCGAGGTCAAGAGCTACATAAGCTTTATCAATCTCGCCGTTGAGGACTGCGGCCTCCTTGACGAAGATCTGGCTGAGTGGATCTCCTCCCACCTTGGTCTGTACATAGTTACGAACCTTGCGCTTGAGGCAGACATCGGTGACGAGACCTTGTCCCGTCTCGAAGTCTATGCGAGGGAGGTTCCCTGCATCAGGGTCTCCGTTGGGGGTGCCATCTTGTACGTCGAAGAGATAGATGAAGTCGTACCTGTTCTGGATAGGTTGCTTACTCATGATTGTATGGATATTTAGTTGGGTTAATTTTCTGTTTCTTGTTCTGATTCAGTAGCTCCATTCTCATCCTTCTGATCGCGGTAGGCCTTCTGATGATAGTAGCCCACAGCGAAGATGCTCTGCTGGTCAGGGGAGAAGAACTTACCGAAGGTAGCCTGTCCTCCAGGGAGGAGCTCTAGTACCTCCTGTATCTGTCGATCGAAGTAGAAGCCGAGACCTCCATGCTCCTTTTTAATCTTCGATAGGTGGAAGGCTGAGAGCTGGAGGAGACGACCGAAGATAATCCCTGGTGTCGCTGAGGCTGTACGGAAGTAGCGATCCGTGATGTTGGCCTTGACGCCGGGTATAGCTTTCTCTTGGATGCGCTCCAGAAGCGCGAAGAGTCGCCCGGCTAAGTAGGCTGGGTTGGAGTTGGACTTGTCTAGTGCCATAGTTAGCTGTTTTATTTGAGGATTCTTTCTGTGCTTGCGGTTGAGGTATGCCTTGAGTAGAGCTGCTCGGAGCTCCGTGACGGGATACTTGCTGGTATGGTCATGATGGATCCGCTCAAGGCATGCCATCTGGAGAGCTGAAGGATAGGGGAGTCCCTTGATGATGCTCTCAAGTAGCTCTTGCACGACCTGTCTCGGCCACTTAGTGCTATCTGTCGCTGTGTAGATAGCCTTCATGATCCGGTAGATCGGGCGAAGGGGAGGTATCTCTTCATCCAGGAGGCCTTTGAGGCTGACGATATTCATATCATCGAGGTGTGCGAGGGTATTACCGACGATCTCGCTGACTGTACCCTCCATCCAGAGCTTGACACTGACACGCTTGGCGTTGGGGGCCAGTGCTAAGATGTAGAAGCGATCCGAGTGATCCCGATCGATATATGCATTCTTACTGCCCAGTGCTGACCGAAGAGCCTGGATCACCACCTTCGTTTCTTTCTCGGGGTCCCTCTTCTCAGCTGCTTCCTTCTTAGAGGTTGAAGTGGCTTCCTCCTCCTCATCAAAGTCACCATCGAAGGGAAGCCCTGTGAAGGTGGCTTCCTGATAGTTCTCTAGGAGTTCATCATCCTGTAGGGTATTCCAGAATACGATCGTAGTTTCTCCTATGCGGTAGTTCGTGTTCTTATCCTTTCCGAGGAGCATGTTGAGCCCTGAGATGATGGCATCGGATGCCGTCTGAGAGATTGGGGCATTGAGCCCCTGCTCCTTGCCATAGGAATCATAGCCCGAGAATTTTTGGAAACTGATGAGCGTGGCATTGGCTTGAGCACCGAAGAGACTGATCCCACCATGTAGTCTAGCGATGGTTCCCTGCTCTCCTGTGACTAAGCATCGTCCCTTGTCTTCTCCTTCCTCCTCAGCCCCCCCAGCTTGGTACGACTGGATATCTTCATGGGAGGAGATCAGCTTATTAGGATTACTCTCTGTACTCAGTAGGAATGAGATATTTGCCCCGACCTTTTTCTTGATCTCCAGCAAGATGTCTTCAGGGATGATGTTCGCAAGGTCTTTTACCTCCTCTGCAAATAGATCTGAAGGCTCTTCCTCCTTTTTCTCTTCATACTTCTTGTAGAAGAGTTCTATAGCCTTGAAGCCTTTGTTCTCTGGGAAGAGCTCTCGGAACTTAGCGAGCTCTTGCTTGAAGGCATCATGCTGTTTAGGAGCCATGACCTGCTTCTCTTCACTATCATCCGTGGGGATCCCCAGCACATAGCCAGAGTGATCCCAGAGGATTTGGGAGATTGCATAGCTCTTGGATCCTGAGCGTCCTTTAGGTTTGGCTACGAGGTACTCACGGCCTTGCTTATTCTCTTTATCTCGGGTATCAATCACCCGTCTGAATGTACCATCCTCATCAATGACGATGATGAAGGGAATAGCTTTCCATTCCATACCAGAGGGAGCTACCTTCCCCAGCTCCGCCATCGCTTGGTAGTAGTCGTAGAGTGCTTTGAGTTGTCGAAGAGCATGATCCCGAGATCTTGAGATTCGCCGATGGGTAAGTCTTGCTCCTGACCTCGTGGAATGTACTCAAAGGAGCAGGTGAACTCACGACAACCTAGGTAGGGCTGTGTGAAGCACTGCCCCTTGGTAGCTCGCCCTAAGAAGATCGCATCATACTTCTCGGGTGTCTCCGCCTTAGGATCTTTGCACTCCTCTTGCTGCTTCTTGGTACGCTTCTCCAAGGGGATGAACTCCATCTCGGCATAGATGCGGTAGGCTACATCACGAAGGATATAGGCTGTACGCTGCTGACGATTCTCCTCGATGAAGAGAGGCTTTATAGCCTTGTGGCTCATCGTAGATCCTACCTCATTGCGACGGATAGAGGTGCGTGAGATGGGCTTGAGTACCTCAATCCTACGGACATGCCATTGGATGGCTGGCTTCCAGAAGATGCACTGGAAGATGTTGCGTGCTGCCGAGGGAGTGATGACATCGTAGCTGACACGCTCGACCTTGAGCTCGGGTCGTGTGAAGCAGGCAAAGTCACCACGTATCTCTAAGCAATAGAGTTTAGGGTTTGTCTTATCCATAGTTGCTGATTGTATTTGTTGCTTGTTCGTTTAGCCGAAGAGGGGCTCGTCGAGGAGGGGATTCGTCGTGCAGACACCGAGAGCCTCATCGTAGCCTTGGGGCGCAAGTACTAGGATGCTCTTCCCCGTCTCCCTATCGATTACCACCTCGGAGAGAAGTCGAGCTTCCTCTAGCTCCTCATATCTCCACTTAGAGATCGATACATGGTACTGCTGGAGCTCCCTTAGCGTCCTGTGATTGAGGTAGAGGGTATGCTTCTCAAGCCCCTCAAGGAGCTCCTTCCCTCTGCCGTAAGGGACGAAGAGGTCACGATCTACATTTTCTATGAGCTGGAAGTCTTCAGAGGCTTGCTGGAAGTCAAATCGCCAGCGCTTAGCTTCTTCCTCATCATATAGGCTCTCGGCAATATTCTTGGAGTCAAAGCTCTCAATAGAGGCGTAGTAGCGGTCGTAGTACGCTTCGATAAGCTCCAGAGGTATGCTGGGACGGGTATGTTCCTTGTCGTTGTCGAGTAGGAAGCGTGTTGCATTCTGGCCATGGGCTATAGCACCGAAGGCTTTACCGCCATCACTTAGGGAGAATACATAGACTTCACCAGGAGTTGGTCGCTTTCCTTCTCTATTACAGCGCCCACCTGCTTGGACGATCGAGTCAAGACCACTCATAGCTCGGTAGACGATGGGGAGGTCAATATCTACCCCCGCCTCTATCAGCTGGGTGCTGATGACGATTGTGGGGATCTTCGCCTTCAGACGCTGACGCACCTCTGCAATACGTTCCTTTAGATGCGCCGAGCACATATTGCGGGATAGGTGGATGACATTCTGAGCCTCCTTCCCTTCCTCTAGTAGTGCATGGTAGAGCCGTGAGGCATCTCGGCGCGAATTGACGATACAGAGGGCAGAGTCGTGCTGAGATAGCTCTTGGGCCAGCTCCTTCGTCGTGTACACCTTCTCCTCGAGATGATAGATGACTCGGTCAAATACCTTGAAGAGCTCGGGGTCTTCGGGGACGATCGGCTGGATATCTTCGCTGAGCTGATGGAAGTCATTTACTTTCTTAAAGGAGCTACTATGGTCCTTGTCAAAGGGTGGGAGTGTAGCCGAGCAGAAGAGGAGCTGCGTGCGGAAGATGCACCTTAGATCCTCCAGGAGGCGAAGCATGGGATGTAGGAATTCGGTCGGGAACATCTGTACCTCGTCAAAAACCACAACAGAGTTCGCTATGCTGTGCACCTTTCTACTCCGTGATACTTTATGGGAGAAGAGACTCTCGAAGAATTGTACGTTCGTCGTCACGATGATCGGAGCCTCCCAGTTCTCCGCTAATAGGCGTGTGCGCTCGTAGCGCTCTGCCTCTTGGGAGGCTTTATCCCCAGAGAAGGAGATGTCTGAGTGATGCTCCAGTACATTCTCCTCCCCGAAGATCTCTCGGAAGATACCTGCTGTCTGGGTGATGATCGAGGTATAGGGGATGACGTAGATGATACGCTTAGCTTCGTTCTTCAGAGCTGTCTCTAGTGCCCAAGTCATTGAGGAAAGCGTCTTCCCGCCACCTGTGGGGAGGAAGAGCGAGTAATAGCCCTTCGAGCAGGTACACCCATGCTCTCGGCATTGGTTGAGGAAGGCTCTACGAGCCTCGTTGATCTCACCCTCTATCGAGAAGCTCTCCATGTGCTTTGTTAGCCGATCTCTCAAGATCTCTATGGAGGTATATCTGCTGGTAGCCTCATGACGACACTCTTTTCGCTCTTCATCCATGAAGGCTTCGGTATCAAGGAAGTCTGCATCTACGAGGCAGGAGAAAAGTAGACGAATCAAGGCTTGGGCTTGCTCCTCACCTTCTACACGACTTGCAAGTTTTCGTAGATAGGCCTCTGTTCTCGGCCCGTGCTTTCTGATCCAGGTTTGGATCTCAGACATAAGTTCAGAGAGATTTTCCTCTGCCTTTTTGCTGCGATCCTTAGTATCTATATCTTCAAGTTTATTTTGTAGTCCTGCATAGTTGTATAGTCCTCGGTGGTGCCCGCTGATAGCATAGGCCAGTAGCTGAGCGATACGAGTGCGCTTGAGTAGACTCCCCTTAGGAAGAGTGGATAGAAGTTTGGTAGATAGAAGTGCTCCCGCTGCACTATGTGGAGCTTTGGTTGCACTCTCTCCACGGATATAGCTCTGGAAGGCAGACTGAGCCTTCCCCGCATCATGTAATCTGCCGAGGAGTTCACCTAAAGGGATGAGTTGCTTCAGCCCAGCTTCAGTAAGATTACGGCGTATCTGAAGAGCAACACCTTCTACATGATCATATAAAGATTGTTCTTCTCCGCCTTCTGTACGGTGGGCTATGATGGTGGTGTCGTGTAGCATGGTTTCGTTGTGCCTAATGAAGTTTTTATCTGTGTAGGCTTGTTCTTTATGTCAAAGGTAACAATAAATAGCTTTAGATATTGTGCTTTCCCTCTCTTCCAGATAACTTTCAAGGTGTGAGTGGTTAATGCTTAACATAGCTTCTTAATCATATTCTTCCTTTTGAATATTATCAAAAGAGAACTGCTTAGCTACCTGGGGACTGAAGCTGTAGGCGGATAGTGTCAAAGTAATAGTCGTTGGCCCACAAACTAGTAGCTATTCCGTGTATGAACGAATAGTTGTTCGTACGCGATACGAACAAGTCATTTGAGTCCGAAACCTATAATTATTCGTGTGCAGATCTGTAGTTATTTACGAATTCATCAAAGAATTTTGTGTCGTGCTGGTAGATGTTGTCTCAGTATACCCTTAGGTTTTTTTGATGATGAGGTCCTACATCTCTATCATCCTGTCTCTCCTTAGGAGTATGTCTTGTTTTTACTTTCCAATAGATTTGCTCTCTATCTATACGGCTAGTGCTGACTGATGGCTGAGAGACTCTTACTCAACACCACTCGCCGCTACCGCTTCCCCTTAGATCAGCAATGCTTACATATCCTTACGGGAAGGCTAAGTTGCGTGGAGAGTTTGATATTATCCCCTGACAAAAGATAGACAATAAGTTGTTTAGTTATTTTAAAGTAATTTTGCCCGCATACTATATGTATTCACCAAGGGAGGGCCCGAGTTCTGTGTACACAGGCTTCTCTCTGAAACCATATTGAGAGAAGGAATAAGATCAGTGGATTATTTGCACCGCACGCATAGTGCGCTACTAAGGCAAGGCAAGCCCACGCTACAGCGGGCTCTAATGAATGAGATCAATTGGGAGGATCGGATCATCGGTATCC
>QWCZ01000816.1_pt1 | contig 22298 bp, 14 predicted proteins | sample 1972651 | NCBI WGS metagenome assembly QWCZ01 (sample SAMN09866695, study PRJNA288562) | Human oral metagenome isolate pre1_saliva, whole genome shotgun sequencing... | isolation source: mouth | host: Homo sapiens | place: USA: California
CCGAAGCCGGGTCCCTTACCGCACACGTCACAAACGGCAGCCACGATGTTCTCCTCGGTATGTCTTCCAGTTCAGTCTTTGGCTCCCCGCGGTCGCGGGAAACGCATCCTTCGGTGCTTGAACCGAAGGCAACCATGACAGAATAGCGGATGATGCGCACTTTCAACAAGTCGCACGGCGTATCGGTCGTGTCAGGTCGCACACAGCGGGCGCCGTGGGGACAATTGAGGGTGCCGGAAAGGGGAGTCATGGAACTGAATGCATCGGTGATTATCGCGGCGTGCCGAGCGGGGGCCGAGGAGGCGGCCAGGCTCGCGCCCTTCCTTGACGACCTGGACGGCTGGGACGGAGCGGACTGCGACACGGGCACGAACGCGGCTGCCACGATGGCCGCCCTGGCGGCCGCGATGGATTCCCTGGAGCCGCGCGCGCATCTGCGCGTCGCGCTCGAAGCGGCCGTGGAGACCCTGATCCGCAGGGGCGTGGGGCACAGCGGCGTTGCCCTGGCCGCCCTGTTCGAGGCGTGGGCGGGGGCCCTGGGGGACGCGGCGCAGGTGACGCCCCTGGTCCTGCGTCGGATGCTCGCCTCCTCCCTTGCGCCGTCCTCCTCCTATATTGATTGGTCGGATGCGCTGGCGGAGATGCTGGGGGGTGCCGTGCGCGAGGTTGCGGAGCTGGGGCCCACGCTGCCCGAGGCGGAGGACGTCTTTTCCCGCTTCTCCTCCCAGGCACAGATCGGCCTGGTGGACGCGACAAACGAGGCGACAGGCAGGATCGACCCGGGTGGCGCCTTCATCGCGCTGGTTCTGGCATGCATTGACGCCACCATGCGGGATGACGCCGGCATCCTCCAGTCCTTCACGGCGATGCTCGCCGACCTGACGCGCCGTCATTCGCGGGCGCCCGAACCCGCTTCGCCGCCGCCGGGCCGCGACTTCACGGTCGACATCATCGTCGAGGGCGTCGAGGAGGACCTGCGCGTCCTCCTGGCCCGACTCACAGGGCTGGGTGCGCGCCTGTCCTACGTTGGGCGCGTGGACCTGTTTGGCATGGGGGAGTGGCGACTGCACGTGGACACCTCCGCGCCGCTGGCCGCGCACCCCACCTCGGGTCAGGTCGTGCGCTTCCAGGTCAGCGATGCGCGCCCGGATGCGCAGATCGGCATCGACGAGCTCGCCGACGAGGGGCTCACCCATCGAGGAGTGCGCCTGCTGCAACGTCGACCGATGCGACGGGTCGAGCGGGCGCGGGTCATCGCCTGCACGCGGGCCCCGGGCCTCGTGGAGGACTTGGCGCGCGCCGGGGCGGTGGTCTTCCTCGACCCCAGCGCGATGGACGCCGCCGGGATTGTGTCGGCGGCGGGCTCACGCACGGGTGTCACGCTCGTCGCCCCCTGCGACGAGGCCAGCGCCGCCCTGGTGGGCACGGTCGCCTCGGTGCTGCCATCGCCCGCCCCGGGCGTTCCCGCGATCCTGCGTGCCGATAGCCGCGACGACCTGGACGTTCTCGCCGTCGCACGCGCCTGCGCCCCGCTGTTCGTGCCGCAGCCGGGCGGAATCGAGGCCGCGCCGACGCTGGCTCGCATGCTCCGGGATGGAGCGCACGACGCCCTGATGTCTAGCGCGAGCGCGCCCCTGCCTCGTGACGGAGACCCTGAGGGCATCGCCGAGGCCCTGGCCGAGGCCGCTCGCGGGGGAGCGCGCGCATGGCGACTCCTGATCTCCCGCGAGGACGACGGCCCGTACACGGTGGCGACGGTGCGCCAGCTCCTGTCCACGCGCGACGCCTCCTCCTCCATCGACTTGGAAACGTGGGACGGCGGACAGGTGGGCCCGAGCCTCGTTGCGGGGTGCGCCTCGTGAGCGCGCTCGACATCCCGCTGTCCTTGCGCCTGCCGAAGAGAACCGCTAAGGCACTCGAGGGTGCGAGTATCTTCACGGTCGGCGACCTGCTGCTCGTCGCCCCGCGCCGCTACTACCACTGGGGCAGGCTCACCCCGCTGTCGTCGCTGCGCGAGGGAGAAGATGTCACGATCCTGGCCGAGGTCGCGGGCACCCACCTGGTGGCCAACCGCTCCGGATCGGGCGTGCGCCTGGAGGTGAGCCTCACCGACGGCGTCCAGTTCCTGTCCGCGACCTTCTTCGCGAAAAGCCAGTTCAAGCTCGCCCCCATCGAACGCCTCCTCACCCCGGGAGCCTCCTTCCTCTTCGCCGGCAAGGTCGGCGCCTACCGCGGCAAACTCCAGCTCACCCACCCCTCCTTCGAAGGCGTCGACGGCGAGGACATTGTCCGCATCGCGACCCGCCCCATCCCGATCTACCCGGCGACGGGCAAGCTGACCTCGTGGGCCATCGCCCGTGCCGTCGGTATGGTCCTCGAACACCTGGACGAGGCGGACGTTCCCGACGTTGTACCCGCCGACGTGCGAGGGCGCCAGCGCATCGACTCCTACGCCCAATCGCTGCGCCGCCTGCACCAGCCGGAAACGGACGAGGACTACCAGCGGGCGCGCCGGGCACTGGCCTTCACGGAGGCCTTCGTCCTCCAGGTAGGCCTAGCCGCCAGGCGCCGGGGAGCGCGCTCGACCCCCGCCCTGGCCTCGCCGCGCGAAGCCCCACTGCTTGAGCGCTTCCAACGCGCCCTGCCCTTCGAACTCACCCACTCCCAGAGCGAGGCGGTGGCCCAGATCGGCGCCGACCTGGCGGGAGAAGTACCGATGCAGCGGCTCCTGCAAGGGGACGTTGGTTCGGGCAAAACCGTCGTCGCGCTCCTCGCGCTGCTCCAGGTTATCGCCGCCGGGCATCAGGGAGCCCTGGTCGCTCCCACGGAAGTCCTGGCCGAGCAGCACGCCGCATCTGTGCGAAACCTCCTCGCCCCCCTGGGGGACGACACCCCCGACGTGCGACTGCTGACGGGCTCGACGACGCCGGCGGTGCGCCGCGAAATCGCCGCGGCGATGACCTCCAACGCGCCCCTCATCGTCGTGGGCACGCACGCCCTGTTCCAAGACAGCGTTCGTTTCGCAGACCTCGCGCTGGTCGTCGTCGACGAGCAGCACCGCTTCGGCGTCGAACAACGCGCCGCCCTGCGCGATGCCCGCCAGGACGGGCGGGGCGTCCACGAGCTCGTCATGACGGCAACCCCCATCCCGCGCACGATCGCGATGACGGTCTTCGGCGACCTCGACGAGACCCGCATGGCCGGCATGCCCAAGGGACGCACGCCCGTGGCCACCTTCCTCGCCGACGCGGCCAACACCGCCTGGGTTGAACGCACCTGGACGCGCGCCGCCGAAGAGATCGCCGCGGGGCACCGCGTCTACGTCGTCTGCCCGCGCATCGACGCCTCCGACACCGTCGCCGACGCCGAGGAAGAGGACGCGCGCCCCCTCGCCTCCGTCGAAGAAGTCGCCGTCTACCTGCGTTCCCACCCCGCGCTCGCGGGCCTCGCCATCCACGAGCTGACGGGCCGTACCCCGACGGCGCTCAAGGCCCAGATCATGGAGGACTTTTCCGCCGGACGGGCACCGCTGCTGGTCGCCACGACCGTCATCGAGGTCGGCGTCGACGTGCCCGAGGCGACCCTCATGGTGATCCTCGACGCCCAACAATTCGGGCTCGCCCAGCTTCACCAGCTGCGCGGGCGTGTCGGGCGCTCCGACCTGCCTTCCCTGTGCATCGCCATGCATCGCCACGAGCTGACGGACTCGGGCATGGCCAGGCTCGAGGCTTTCGCGACGACGGCGGACGGATTCGAGCTCGCCGAAGCCGACCTGCGCCTGCGCAAGGAGGGCGACGTGCTGGGCGCCGGTCAGTCCGGCACCGCCACGCACCTGCGTTTCCTGTCGGTGCGCCGCGACGAGGCCCTGATCCGGGCCTCCAAGAGCGAGGCGGAGGCCCTGCTCGCCCAGGATCCGACCCTGTCGGCCTACCCCGACCTCGCCCGCGCCCTGCGGGCCGCCTCGGATGGGCAACTCGAATGGATGCAGCGCTCCTAGCGCTCCCGGTAGGGTAGGGGCATGACCAGAATCGTCGCAGGCAGCGCCAAGGGCAGGACCCTCGCCGTGCCCAAGTCCGGCACACGCCCCACCTCCGAGCGAGTCCGCGAGGCGCTCTTCTCCCGCCTGGATCACATGAACGTCCTGGAGGGGGCCACCGTCCTCGACCTTTTCGCCGGCACGGGGGCCCTCGGCCTCGAAGCCCTGTCCAGGGGTGCCGCGCGAGCGACCCTCGTCGAGAAGGCCTCCGCGGCCGCGCGCGTCGCTACCGCTAACGTCCGCGCGACGGGTCTGTCCGCCCGCGTCGTGACGGCGGACGTGCGCGCCTACCTGGGTGCCCGCAGCGGAGAGGCCCTCACGGGGGAGGTAGACCTGGTCTTCATCGACCCTCCCTACGACATCGCCGAGGAGGACATGGCGACGGTGCTGTCCGCCCTCGCGCCGTGGGTCGGTCCGGACTCGCTGATCGTCGTCGAGCGCTCCACCCGCGCACCGGCCCCCACCTTGCCGCCCTTCCTGGTCCTCGAAGACACGCGCGCGTGGGGGGAGACGGTCGCCTACTTCGCTGGCCCACCCCTGCCCAAGAACGAGGAGAACGGCGACGACAGCGACGCTGTCGAGCGTGCGGCGGCCTCGCCAGTGCGTGAGGAAATAGCCCAATGATTGCGCTGTTCCCCGGGTCCTTCGACCCCTTCACAAACGGGCACCTCGACGTCGCCCAGCGCGCCGCCGAGGTCGCCGACCTCCTCATCATCGGGGTGGGCATTAACCCCGCCAAGCGCGGGCTCATCGAGCCGACGAGGCGTGTGGCACTCATCGAGGAGGCGACCGCGCACCTGGAGCGCGTGGAGGTGGTCGCGCTGTCGGGCGCCACCATGGACGAGGCCCGCCGCCTGGGCGCACACCTCATTGTCAAGGGGGTGCGCGGCGCGCAGGACGCGGACTTCGAGGGCCCCCAGGCTGCCCTCAACCTGGAGGTCGGAGGGGTGGACACGTGGTGGATTCCCGCCCGCCCCGGCCTCGGACATGTCTCCTCCAGTGCGGTGCGTGAACTTCTGAGCCTCAAAAAAGACATTTCCCGGTATGTCCCACCGGCGCTCGCGCGCTATCTGACGGACAATAGAAACTGAATCATGCCCGGTGCAACGCAGGAGGGACTCATGGCCGACACGCCCGCAGACAAGAATCAGGACCAGTGGAACGAGGAGACCGTTTACGGTCCCTCCACAGTGATCGCCGCCCTCGACCAGATCGAAGACCTTGTCGAGTCCTCCCGCGCAGTGCCCCTGTCCGCCTCGATCATGGTCAACAAGGCCGAGATTCTCGACCTGCTCGACCAGGCTCGCGAGGCACTGCCCGAGGACCTGGTCGCCGCCGACGCCGTCGTCGCCGACGCGGACGCCGTCCTGGGGCGCGCCGACTCCGCGGCCGAGACGCGTATCGCCGAGGCGAACTCGCGCGCCTCCTCGACCCTCGACCAGGCCAACGAGCGCGCCGCACAGATCCGCGCGGACGCCGAGGAGGAAGCCGAGCGCACCCGCTCGCGCGCGAACGAGGAAGCCACCGCCCTAGTCTCGCAGGCGCGCGCCGACGCCGAGGCCACCATCGCCGACGCGAACGCCCAGGCCGCGCGCATCGTCTCCACCGAAAACATCGTGCGCATGGCCGAGGACCGTGCCCGCGAGATCGTCTCCGAGGCCAAGCGCTCAGCCACCTCCCTGCGTGAGGGCGCCGACGACTACGTCGCCTCCTCCCTCGACGAGCTGGCCCGCCTGATCGCCGACGTGTCGCGGCGCACCGATGCCGGTCGACGCGCGATCGCCGAGCGGCGCGGCGTCGATGTGACGGACGTGGACCTGTCCCATGAGTGAGAAGGCCCTGACCCTGTCCCTGGCGCGCCTGCCGCGCGCGCTGGGTTCGACGCTCCACGAAGACATCACGTGGATCGCCCCCGATGACCTGGGGACGCCCTCGATGTCGGTGGTTCCCGGCACGCCGCTGGACGTGTCCGTGGACCTGACCAGTGTCGAGGACGGCGTCCTCGTGCAGGTCGCGACCTCCGTCGACCTGGTGGGTGAGTGCGTGCGCTGCCTGGACGAGGTGCGTGAGCATCATGACGTCACCAGCGCGGAGGTCTACTTCGAGCCCGGAGCCCCCGCCCTGACGCTCTCCGACGACGAGGACGAGGACGCCGACGATCTCTTCGTCATCGGCGAGCGCGACACGATCGACATCGAAACGCAGCTGCGCGACGCCATCGTCACCCTCGTCGACCCGCGCCCCCTGTGCAGCTCCGACTGCGCGGGCTTGTGCGACGTGTGCGGCGAGAAGTGGGTCGACCTGCCCGCCGACCACGAGCACGTCGTCATCGACCCTCGCCTGGCTTCCCTGGCCTCCCTCCTGGGCGAGAGTCCCGAGCCGGGGCGATCCTGATGGCCAAATCCAAGCACCTGCCGGTGCCTCCGCGCACCGACACCGACGCGCTCGTGGAGGCGTGGGGCACGCGCATCGACGCTCCTTTGTTGCAGCTCGCGCTCGTGCACCGCTCCTACGCGAACGAGGCCGGCGGTATCGCAAACAACGAGCGCCTGGAGTTTTTGGGCGACTCGGTGCTCTCGATCATCATTGCCCAGAAGCTGTACGAGCAGTATCCGGACGTGCCCGAGTCCGACCTGTCGCGGATGCGCGCGGCGACCGTTTCTCAGCAGCCCCTGGCCGCGGCCGCACGGCGCATTGGGCTGGGTGACTTTGTGTTCCTCGGCAAGGGCGAATCCATGCACGGGGGACGCGAGAAAGACTCGATTCTGTCCGACACGTTCGAGGCCCTCATCGGTGCCACGTACTTGACCAGCGGATTGGAGGAGGCGCGCCGGGTCGTCCTGGCACGCCTGAGTTTCCTGCTGGCCGACGCCCCCTCGCGCGGCCACCACCAGGACTGGAAGACCCTCCTCGTGGAGTACTCTCAGGCTGAGGGCCTGGGCGAGGTCTCGTACGAGGTGCAGGGGGAGGGACCCGATCATCAGCGCGTCTTTACTGCCCGCGCTTTTCTCGCCGAGCGTTCCGACGCGGTTGGCTCTGGCCAAGCCTCGTCGAAGAAGCACGCGGAGAACGCGGCCGCTCAGGATGCGATGAGTCGGCTCTCCCCGGAGGAGTAATAGGTACACGAGGGCGTTTGCCCTCCTAACAGTTAGTATGAGCTCGTGAGTGAAAATACTTCCGCGCGCACGCGCGTCATGATCGTCGACGATCACGAGATCGTTCGGCGAGGTATTGCTGAAATTGTTGACCGCGACGAGGCTCTCGAGGTCGTCGCTGAGGCCGGCTCCGTCGCGGATGCCGTGCGCCGAGCCGACCTGGTGCGCCCCGACGTTATCCTGGTCGACCTCCAGCTGCCCGACGGTACCGGCATCGACATCATGACAAGCCTGCGCGCCTCCCACCCACAGATTCTGCCCGTCGTCCTGACCTCTTTCGATGACGACGAGGCCTTGGCTGAGTCCCTCGAGGCCGGTGCCCGCGCGTACATCCTCAAGACCGTGCGCGGGGCGGAGATCACCGACGTCATCAAGGCGGTCGCGGATGGACGCGTGCTGCTCGACGAGCGCACCCTGACGCGTCGGCGCGTGGACCACGAGGATCCGACAGCGGATCTGACGCCGTCGGAGCGTAAAGTCCTTGACCTGATTGGTGATGGCCTGTCGAACCGCGAGATCGGCGAAAAGCTCGGGGTGGCGGAGAAGACCGTCAAGAACCACATCACCTCCCTGCTGTCCAAGATGGGCCTGCAGCGTCGCACGCAGGTGGCCGCGTGGGTGGCTGGGCAAAGGGCTGCCGCGTGGCGTAACTGAGCCACTGCCTCGTCCCCCGAGGGTGACAATCGACGAAGGAAGCGGGTCGGAGTAACCGGCCCGCTTCTTCGTATAGGGGGATCAGCGTGACCGAATAGTACGACCGTTCCAGTTTCCCTCTAATCAGGGATGCCCCTGATTTGTAAGAAAGCTACTATCAAACTGGTTCATGGATAAGTCCCATGGGGTAACGTTCGCCTCATCCTCACCGATGAGGACGGACAACGCAGTCCGCCACCCCCTGAAAGGACACCCCGTGAACCTCAAGCGAATGCTTGCCGGTTGCGGTGCCGCAGCGGCACTGGTGCTCGCACCCCTGAGCGCACCAACCTTCGCCGACGCGCCAAGCGCGCCCACCGGCGTCCCCGCAGCGGTCCCCCTCAGCGACACCACCAAAGTCGCCAACTGGCAGAAGCTCCAATACGGCATGTTCATGCACTTCGGCGTCTACTCCGTCTACGGCGGCTACTACAACGGTCACCGCCAGGGCATGGGTTACCCCGAGCAGATCAAGGCCTGGGAAAACATTCCCACCGACGACTACCTGGCCAAGGCCAAAGACCTCGCCTCCAACTTCGATGCCGCAGCCATCTGCAAGACGGTCCACGACTCGGGCATGACCTACCTGATGATCACGTCCAAGCACCACGACGGCTTCGCCATGTGGGACACGAAGACGACCGACTACAACATCGTCAAGCAGTCCAACTACGGCAAAGACCCGATGAAGGAGCTGTCCACCGAGTGCAACAAGCTCGGCGTCAAGCTCGCCTTCTACTTCTCGATCATCGACTGGACGAAGCAGACCCCCGAGCCCTACGGGAACGTCAACCCCATCGACGAGGAACTCATGACGGGCACCATCAAGCCCCAGCTCACCGAGCTCCTCACCAACTACGGTCCTATCGCCGAGCTCTGGTTCGATATGGGCGGCCCTACCGCCGAGCAATCCCAGCGCATGGCCCAGTGGGTCCACGAGCTCCAGCCCGACACCATGGTCAACTCGCGCGTGTGGAACAAGGCCGGTGACTTCGAAGTCGGCGGCGACAACTCGGTGACAACCGACTTCCACATGGGCCCCTGGGAATCGATCCGCTCGATCTACCCGGCCTGCTGGGGATACTGCTCGTGGGCGAACCGCGACGAGAGCGCCAAGAGCTACAAGGAACGCGAACTCGTCAACAACCTCATCGGCACGGTCGCCTCGGGCGGCCAGTTCGCCTACAACATCGGCCCCAAGGGTGACGGGACGATCGACGCATTCGACTCCGGCGTCGTCACCGAGGTCGGCCAGTGGATGGCGCGCCACCCCGACGCCATCACAGGAGCGCGCCCGACGTGGTTCCCCGCCCCCTCCTGGGGCAAGATCATGACCAAGGGCAACGACCTCTACTTCTTCCCCGAGCAGTGGAGCACCGGTCAGACCCTGACGCTTCCCAGCGTCGGCGGCCACGTCACCGCCGTGAGCGTGGACGGCACCGACCGTTCCCTCGACTTCACTCAGGATGGCACGACGCTCACGGTGACCATGTCGGGCGAGAACCCCGAGCCCAACCTGCGCCCCGTCGTCAAGGTCACCTTCGACGCCGCCCCCACCTACGTGCCCACGCAGACGGTCACCGCCGTCGACGGCGCGACCATCTCCTCGGAGCAGTTCTTCGGACGCGCCTCCGCACTGCGCTACTCCGGAGCGCAGGCCTACGACGCCTACCTCGTGAACAAGGGGGACAAGGCCATCACCGACCTCACCCTGACCTTCTCGGGCAACTTCGATGCCTCCACTACCTACAAGATCACCCTCGGAACCACCTCCATCGAGGTGACCGGTGCGCAGATCGAGGCCGGGGAAGTCGGCGAGGGCCTCACCCTCGAGCCCGGCACGGTGACGCCCCTGCGCCTCGAGCTGGCTCACCCCTCCTACTACGCCAACCCGATCGGCCTGCGCTCCGTGAGCGCGACCGTGCACGTCTACGGCGAAAACGCGTCCACCCAACCGCCCGTCATCGCCACGGACCCCTCCTCGGTCTCGGTGAAGGCAGGGGAGAGCGCCACCTTCACCGTCGTCGCCTCGGGCCGCCCGGCCGCCACCATCCAGTGGTACCGCGTCCCCAAGGGAGCAACCGATGGAACGGCGATTCCGGATGCCACGAGCCCCATGTACACCCTGACGACGACGCTCGAGGATGACGGCGCACAGTTCTACGCCGTCGCCACAAATGCCAACGGCTCCACCACCTCCCAGCGCGCCACCCTCACCGTCACCAAGGGCAGCGACAACCTCGCCCTCAACAAGACGGCCACCATGTCCTCGACCGGCTGGGGCGGCACCGCCTCACGCGCCGTCGACGGCAACACGGACGGTGTGTGGGACAACGGCTCGGTCGCCCACACTGGCAAGCAGGCCAACCCCTGGTGGGAGGTCGACCTCGGCGAGAGCCACCCCCTCGGCGTCGTCAACGTCTGGAACCGCTCCGCATCCGACAACTGCCAGGGAATCCCCTGCGACCAGCGCCTGCACGACTTCTGGGTCGTTGCCTCCGAGACACGCCTCGACGCTTCCTTTAACCCCGCCACCGCCGGCGCGGTCGACGGCGTCCACATGATCAAGGTCGACGGAGTCGGCGCCCGCCCAAGCGCGGTCGACTTCGAGGGCATCAACGCACGCTTCATCCGCGTCATCCAGCCCACCGAGTTCGGCGAGTTCGCGCTCGCGGAGGTCGAGGCCTTCGCGGCTGCCACGCCGACCCCGGAGCCGGATGACCAGGAGCCCCCGGTTATCAAGCCGCTGACCGTGACCGCCAACCCAGCGGAGGACGCACAGATCTCCGGTGACGGTGCTTTCCGTACCGTGACGGGCAAGGAGGGCACGCAGGTCACGATCAAGGCAGAGGCGACCGGCACGCCGACGCCGACCCTCTTCTGGCAGATCAAGCGCGAGGGCTCCGATTCCTGGTCCATTGTGGAAGACGAGAACGGCCCCGAGCTGACCCTCACCATCGATGGGGAGAGCAACGGCTCGGTCATCCGCGTCATGGCCATGAACGAGGCCGGGTTCGCTGAATCGGGTCTCGTGACCCTGGCTCTGGCTGAGGAACCTGCCCCCGAACCCGAGCCCAGCCCGGAGCCGAGCCCCGAGCCTACTCCGGACCCGACCCCCACGCCCGATCCCACGCCCGCTCCCGATCACACGGTCGGCATGTGGGTGAACGACGGGGTCGGCTGGTGGTGGAAGATCACCGGCGGCGACTACGCCAAGAACGAGACGCTCACTCTGGGCGGTCACGTCTACCGTTTCGATCAGAACGGCTACATGCTCACGGGCTGGGTCTACTGGGACGGCGCCTGGCACTACCACAACGCCGCGGGCGCACAGGTCAGCGGTTGGATGAATCAGGGCGGCACCTGGTACTACCTGGCGCCTGACACGGGAGTCATGGCGACGGGCTGGACGATGATTGACGGCGCGTGGTTCATGTTCTCGTCCGGCGGCGCCATGTCGACAGGCTGGGTCTCTTCCAGCGGCGACTGGTACTACCTGAATCCGTCGGGCTCCATGCACACCGGCTGGCTCCAGCTGGATGGACGCTGGTACATGCTGGGCGACAACGGTGCGATGGTCATCGGCTGGAAGCAGAGCGGTAGCAGCTGGTACTACTTTGACGCCTCGGGCGCTATGCATACCGGCTGGCTCCAGGTGGGTTCGACCTGGTACTACTTCGGTTCCGGAGGAGACATGTACACGGGCGGCCACTGGATCGGTTGGCGCTGGTACAGCTTCGACTCCTCCGGTCGGTGGCTGGGCTGAGGCCGAGCTGAGAGCCGCCAGGTCACGGCTCTGTACCCATGCGGTGGGGGTGGAGTTCCGATCGGAGCTCCACCCCCACCGTCTTGTGGATGCTTGCGCTGCGCTAGTCTTCGAGCGGAGCGATCCACCGGACTTGCGTGCCCACTCCGCCGTCGCCCGTGTCCGCGTCGAAGCTGCCGTGGTGGCGTCGCGCGCGCTCAGCCATGTTCGCCAGGCCGGAGTTGCGGGTGCGGGAGGGGTCGATGCCGCGGCCGTCGTCGTTGATGACGATGCGCACGCGACCGGATTTTCCTCGCCCGGAAACATCGACGGTGACGGTGGCTGCCGTCGCGTGGGCGTGACGGGCGATGTTCGACAGGCCCTCGCGCACGATGGCGACGACGTCGTCGGAGAGATCGGGGTCAACGCGCCCGTCGAATTCGTCGATGACCACCAGTTCGTTGTCCAGGTCGGAATTGATCGCGCTCCCGTCCAGGGTGATGACGAGGGAGGGCGCGAAACCCAGGGCTGAGCGCGTCAGGGAGGACTCGCGTCGGATGCGCTCGACGAGGCCGACGGCCTTGTCGCGCTCGCGCAGGTTGTGGACGATCGTGCGGATCTGTCGGACGGCCTCGTCGATGGACGCGAGGGAGGAGTCGATGAGGGACTCGATGGATGCGGGGTCGGCCTGCCCCTGTGCAACTTTCTGCTTGGCGGCGTCCAGGGCCATGCCGGTCGCGAAGAGCTGCTGGATGGCGAAGTCGTGGAGGTCGCGGCCGATGCGGTCGCGCTCGTCGAGGAGCGCGGCGACGTCTTGGGCGTGGCGGGCGGAGGCGAGCTCGAGGGCGAGCGTCGCCTGCGAGGCAAGCGATTCGGCGAGTGAGAGCTCGGAGGCGTCGAACTCGGGGGCGCCGATCTGACGCAGGAGGATGAGGACGCCGGAGGAGACGCCGCGGGAACGCAGGGGAGCGTAGAGCGCGGAGCCGAAGGCCGCCAGCTGGGGAACACGCATCGTCTGGGCGCGCGACATGGAGTCGACGATCATGCCGGTTCCCTCGTGCAGGACGCTCATGGCGCGTCCCTCGGGCGGGAAGGTCAGGCCGAGCAGGGTGGAGGCGTTTTTGCCGTCGGTGATTTCGGCAGCCCACGTGTCGCCCACGGACTGCAAGACGATGATCGCGGTGTCGGCGTGGGAGACCTCGCGCACCGTCTTCGCGATGAGCTCGAGGGCCTCTTCCTCGTCCGTGCCCTCCAGCATCGTCGTGGTCAGCGACTGTGAGGCGCTGATCCACCGTGCGGTGCGCTTGGAGTCCGCGTAGAGGTTCGCGTTTTCGACGGCGATGCCGGCGGCGGGGGCCAGGGCCGCGACCACGGCCGCGTCCTCATCCGTGTAGCCTCCGGGCTTTCCCATGAGGTAGAGGCGCCCGTAGACCTGCTCGTGGACGAGGACGGAAACCCCGAGGAAGGGTGGGGTGGAGGCGGGCAGGTCGATGTCGGGCGCGTCCTGCGGGGAGTTGACGAGGAGTGGCGTGGTGACGGGGATCGCGCTCGGCAGCGAGTCGGGAACGGGCGGGGCGGGGTAGGAGTCGTGGTGCTCGAGCCGCAGGGTTGTCGCACCCCAGGTATCGAGCACGCACATCGTGGCGTGCGGGGAGGAGGTGAGGGCGCACGCTTGATTGACGAAGTTCTGCAGCCCATTTTTCAGATCGAGCGAGCTGGTGAGGTCGATGGCCGCCTTGAGCAGCCTGAAGTCCGTGTGATCGGGGCTCATTGTTCCTCCTGATCGAGGGCCTGGCGGTAGGTGGGGAGGGCGTCGAGAACGTCCTTGTGAGTGCCGTAAGCGGCGACGCCCGCAATGGCTCCGGGGTGGGGGGCGGCGAGTACGAGGACGTGGTCGGCCTTGTCGAGGGCGCTGAGCCTGTGCGTGACGACCAGGGTAGCGCGCGTCGGTGAGGGGGTCAGGAGGGTGTCCATGAGCCTGTCGGCGGTGGTCGCGTCAAGGTGCTCGGAGGCCTCGTCGATCGTCATGATGGGGGCGGGGGCGGCCAGGGCGCGGGCCATGAGGAGGCGGCGACGCTCGCCGCCGGACACGGTGGTGCCACCCGATCCGACGAGCGTGTCGATGCCGTCGGGCAGGGAAGAGACCCACTCCTGGAGGCCGGCTCGCGCGAGGAGCTGCCCGGCCTCGTCCCTCGTGAGGGAGGCGCGGGCGACGCGCAGGTTTTCGAAGATGGAGGTCGCGAAGACGTGGGCGTCTTCGGCGGTCATCGTGATGAGGGACGTGACCTGGTCGTGATCCGCGCCCCACGCGGGGACGCCGTTGATGAGGGCCTGGCCCTCCTTGGGCGGGATGATGCCGGTGAGCGTTGCGAGCAGGGTGGTCTTGCCGATGCCGGAGGCGCCCACGATGGCGAGGGAGGAGCCGGGGCGCAGCGTGAGCGAGATGCCGGTCGCCAGGGTCGGGCCTTCAGGCCAGCCGATCGACAGGTCGCGCGCCTCGATGACGGGCTCTCCGTCTGGGATTTTGTGCGTAGCCTCGGGGGTTTCCTCGCTGATGAGCGCGCAGATGCGCGTCGCCGCCTGTGCGCTGCGCACCAGTTGAGCGGCGGCTGGAGCGAGCTCGGCGGCCCCCTCGAAAGAGGACAGGGGGATCAGAACGATGACGGCCAGGAGCACCTGCGCCAGGGCCCCGGAAGTAGTCTGTGGGATGCCGATGAGGAGCGCGCCGATGACGGCTGCGCCCATGGCGACCACGTCGAGTCCGCGCGCGAGGGCCGACAGCTGCGAGGAGCGCCCGATCGCGCCGGCAAGCTCCTCTTCGGCGTGCTGGAGGGAAGCGCGTGCCTGAGGGAGCGTTCCCGACAGGGAGAGCTCGGTGGCGCCCTCCAGAACCGCGAGGCACGAGACGGCTCCGACCGTGCCCACGCCGACGACGAGGGCGACGAGGGCGGGCAGGAGCGTCTTGACGACGACGTTGCCGACCTCGTCCACGTCCGCCCCGGCGCGCGTCATGAGGTCGCCGCGTCGCAGACTCGACAGGGAGGCGGCGGGCTGGAGGCACAGGCGGTCGTAGAGGTTGCCGCGCAGCGCGTCCATCCCTTCGAGGGCGACCCGGTGGGAGGCCAGGCGCGCCAGGTAGCGCGCGAGTGCGCGCGAGACGCCGAAGAGCCGGACGGAGGTGGCCGCGACGGTCAGGTAGAGGACCGGCGGCTGCTGGGAGGCACGGGCGATGAGCCACGCCGCGGTTCCTCCCAGCGCGATCGCCGAGCCGAGCGCGCCCACGCCCAGGAGTAGCGAGACGGCAAAGCCGGATCGCGACACCTGGAGCATGGAGATGCACCGGCGTAGCGCCGCGGATTCCGAGCGGGTCAGGAAGAGTCTCATGCCAGTGCCTCCTCATCTGCGGACGCAACGTCGATGATCGTGTCGGCCACGCCGACGATGGCGGCGCGGTGGGCGATGACGATGACCGTGCGGCCCTCCTCGCGCATCGTGGTGATAGCTCGCACGACTGTCTCCTCGCTGACGGCGTCGAGGTGCGCGGTCGGCTCGTCCAGGATGACGACGCGGGAGCGCGCGGCGAGCGCGCGCGTGAGCGCCAGGCGTTGGCGCTGGCCGACGGACAATCCGACCCCGCCGGAGCCGATTGTGCTCTCCCACCCGTGGGGTGCGGTGGCCAGGACGGCATCGAAGCCGGTGGCGCGCGCGGCCTCCTCCAGGTCGGCGAGCGGCAGACCTGCCATGTTGTCCAGGATCGAACCCGGGATCAGGGTGGGGGACTGGGGGACCCAGGAGAGTCCGGAGCGCCAGGACACGGGGTCGACGTCGGTGAGGGCCAGGTCGTCGCCGCGCGGGTTCGAGGCCTGGGGCCTCAGGACGATGCGCCCGGCGTCGGGCGCCACGTCGGCCAGCAGGCAGGCGACGAGCGTGGACTTGCCCGCGCCGGAGGGGCCCGCGAGGGCCGTGATCGTGCCGGGCCGGATGACCCCGTCGGTGGGGGCAGGGCCCCAGGCTCCCCGTGCGCGCACGCCGACGCCGTCCAGGACTATCGCCGTCGTGGACATGTCGGGGCTAGGGGACGTGCCGGGGGCGGCTACGTCCTGCGCCTGCTCGATGATGTCGAAGGCGGCGCGCGAGGCGGTCACGCCGTTGGCCGAAGCGTGGAACTGGGCGCCGACCTGGCGCAGAGGCTCGAAGACCTCGGGGGCCAGCATGATGACTGCCAGACCGTGGAAGAGAGAGATATCGCCGAAAACCAGGCGCATACCGACCTCGACGGCGACGAGCGCGACCGACAGGGTCGTCAGAAACTCCAGGACGCCGCCCGACAGGAAGGCGACGCGCAGGGTCGCCATCGTGGCCTTCGTGTTGGCCTCCCCGAGCTTGCGCAGGTGAGCGCGAGGGCCCTTCTCCCGGCCCAGAGCCCGCAGGGTGGGCAGGCCCGACATGAGGTCCAGAAGCTGGGCGGTCAGACGTTTCATGGACTCCAGCTTGTCCTCGGAGGCCGCCTGAGTGAAGCGGCCGATGAGAATCATGAAGATGGGGATGAGTGGGACGACGAGGAGGGCGATGAGTGCCGACCAGAAGTCCAGGAGGAGAATGACCCCCAGGGCCGCGGGCGTCACCGTGCACACGAGCACCAGCTGAGGGAGGAAGGAAACGAAGTAAGGGCGCAAGTCCTCCAGTCCCGTGGCCAGGAGCGTCGCCGTCTGGGCGCCGTTGGTTGCCCTCCACCGAGGACCGAGGGCGATGGAGGCGTCGATCACCCGCCCGCGTAGCTCGGTAACGGCCCTGGTGGCGGCGCGCGCGGCGATCGCCTCGCGCCCGGCGACAACCAGGGCGCGGCACGCGAACACCGCCCCGATGCCGGCGATAACACTCGCCACGTCGCCCAGTGACGCCGTCCCCGACACGATGGGGGAGAGGGCGGCGGAAATCAGCAGAGCCTGGGCCAGCACCAGCAGGGCCGTGATCGTACCCAGGAGCGCCGTCAGCGCAATGGGACCGCGAGCCGAACGGGCGTAGCGCAGTAAGCGAGGATCAAAGGGACGCACGGATACTATTGTGCCCCAAAAGTGCACGTCATGGGTCGAAGGTCCCCGGCCTCGTCCCCGGTGGGAATACGACTGCGCCCGGCTCCCCGAGGAGGGAACCGGGCGCAGCTCGGCAGAGAATCAGCCGGCGAGGAAGTTCTCGCCCAGGCGGATCTTCTTCATGAGCAGACCCGTCCGGGTGGTCACGTCCTCAGTGCCCACGCGGCCACGGAAGGTCCAGTAGGACCAGGCGACGTAGGCCAGAACGATGGGCAGGAGGCAGACGGTCACGATCGTCATGACGGTCAGCGTCGCGTCCGAAGAGGAGGCCTGATTAATCGTCAGCGAATATGCCGGGTTGATCGAGGACTTCTGGACGGCGGGAGCCATCGACGCGAAGACCCATGCCACCGTGGCGGCGATCGCCACGGAGGAAGCCACGAAGGACAAGCCCTCGCGGCGCAGCGACGCCTGCGACAGGGCGGTCGAGGCGATGATCGCCAGGGCGGCAACCACGAGCGGGATCCACGCCAGGACGTTCGTCGTGTAGGTGAACTGGCCCCACATCAGCCACGCGGCGGCCAGCACGGTCGCGGCGATCGACGCGGGGGCAGCAATCGCGTTGGCGCGGTCGCGCACCTCGCCCGTCGTCTTGAGGGCCAGGAACTGAGCGCCGTGAGCCAGGCACACGAACAGAACGGCCAGGCCGCCCAGGATCGTGTAGGGGGTCAGTAGCGAGAAGAAGCCGCCGGTGAGCTGGTGGGTCGCGCTCGAAAGCGACTGATTCACCAGGGTCGGGTCGACGACGGTGCCCGTCGCGACGTCAACGACCTCAATGCGCATACCCTGAACGAAGTTCGCGAAGGCGACGCCCAGCAGCAGCGGAACGAGCCACGCGCAGATCGAGTGCGCCCAGTCCCAGGAACGACGCCACTTCTCGGTGGCGACCTTCGAGCGCCACTCGAGCGCCATGACGCGCACGATCAGGCAGACGAGGATCAGGAAGAGGGCAAGGTACATGCCCGAGAACATGGTCGCGTACCACTCGGGGAACGCCGCGAAGGTCGCGCCGCCGGCGGTGAGCAGCCACACCTCGTTGCCGTCCCAGTGCGGGCCGATCGTGCGCACCGTCTGGGTACGTTCGCGGTCGTCCTTGGCGACGAGAGGCAGGAGCATGCCGACGCCGAAGTCGAAGCCTTCGAGGATCAGGTAGACCGTCCACAGAACGGCGACGAGGATGAACCACAGGATTGACAAAGTCATGATCGTTGTTCCTCTCTCAGTATCCGAAGGACAGGTCGGTCGGTGTCTCGTCCTCGGCCTTGTCGGCCTTGGAGGAATGGATGCCCTCGAGGGCGTAGCGCTTCATGAGGACGAACCACATGACGCCCAGGACGCCGTACAGGAGGGTGAAGAGGATGAGCGAGGCGAGCACCTGCCCAGCGGGAACGTTGGGGGAGACGCCCACCTCGGTCAGCATCGCGACGGAACCAAGGTCGGAGCCCATGGCCAGGGCCTCCTGGTTGGGGACGACGACCCACGGCTGGCGACCCATCTCGGTGAAGATCCAGCCGAAGGAGGCCGCCAGGAAGGGCAGCGGCAGGTTGAGGAGCGCGAGGCGGCTCAGCCACTGGTTGGACGAGGCCCGACCACCGCGGGTGGCCCACAGGCCCCACGCCGCCAGCAGGAAGGCCACCATGCCCAGGCCGATCATGAAGCGGAAGGACCAGAAGGTCACCATCTGCGGCGGACGGAAGTCATACTGCGAAGCATCGCCGTACTTGGCGGTGAAATTCGGGTCGGAGTTGAGCAGCTCCACCATGCGCTCCTGGACGTCGGCGACGCCCTCGGAGGTGGCGGAGAAGGAGTTGTGGGACATGAAGGAGGCAACACCCGGGACCTTGATGAACTGGGTCGGCTGCGTGCCGTCCTCACCGAGGGGGCAGGACCCGAACTGGGCGACGGTAAATGCGGCGCCGTCGGTGTCCATGCAGATGCCTTCTGCTGCGGCCATCTTCATGGGCTGGGCCTCGACCATCTCCTGGCCCTGCACGTGGCCGGAGGCGACGGTGCCGAGGCCGCCGATGAGGACGACGATCAGACCGAAGCGGGCGATGGGACGCCACACGTCGCGTGCCTGTGCCACGGCCTCGTCGCTGCCCTCACGGGAAGCGCGCACCATCCACCAGATCGCGATTCCGGCCACGAAGGAACCGGCAACCAGCCACGCGGAGGTGATGACGTGGGAGTACTCGGACAGGTAGACGCCCGAGGTGATGAGCTTGAGGAAGCCGCCGGCGCCGTCGAGCTCGGCGCGGCCGGTCTCGGGGTTGAAGCGGGCGCCCACGGGGTGCTGCATCCACGCGTTGGCCGCGAGAATCCAGGCGGCCGAGAGCATCGTGCCGATGGCGACGCACCAGATGGTCGCCAGGTGGATGCCCTTGGAGAGGCGGCCCCAGCCGAAGATCCACAGTCCGAGGAAGGTGGATTCGAGGAAGAAGGCCAGGAGGGCCTCGACAGCCAGAGGGGCGCCAAAGATGTCGCCGACGAAGCGGGAGTACTCGGACCAGCTCATGCCGAACTGGAACTCCTGCACGATGCCGGTGGCGACGCCGAGAGCGAAGTTAATGAGAAGGAGCTTGCCGAAGAAACGGGTTGCCTGCAGCCAGTATTCCTTGCCGGTGCGGTGCCACGCGGTTTGCATGATGGCGACCAGCAGGGACAGGCCGATCGTCAGCGGTACGAGGACGAAGTGGTAGACGGTGGTGACACCGAACTGCCATCGTCCGACCGTGACCGCGTCGAGCGCTGTTTGCGCGAGGGTCATGATGGGACCTTCCCGTGTGGGGATGGGGGATCGAAGTGCCCCGCAACAAGAGTGCTAGGACCTATGTCACGGGCTGATTTAAATGTAGCTCAAAAGACAGAAGTGAAGCGCCTGGAAGGCGCGATGCGTGACAGTTTTGTGACATATGTGTCTGATTATTTTGAACGGCTTTTTCCCTGAGATTGTGTGAGTGTGACGTTGAACGGGTCACCCTTCGGTTGATGCAGGTTGGCGATGTGCGACAATAAGGGGTGAATGGATGTCGCGGGCATGCCCCCGCGATGAGAGCCGAGCGATGACCTCTGTGACTTGCCGCCGGCAGCTGCGCAACTGCGCTCCACTAGGTTTCCGCCCCTCGCGGGCGATGAAAACGGGCGCGTCCGGGCATGGGGCGCGCGCCCATTAATTGGAGAATCGTGACAACCGAATCACACACGCCCGTGGCCCCCGCCGCGTCGCTGCTGTTCCAGGCTCCCGTCTTCCAGGCTGCGCCCGACGTGGCTGCGCCGGTCGTCGTCGACGAACCTGAGGCGAAGCCCAAGCGTCGGCGCGCCTCCGCCGATGCGGAATCGAACGCCCCCCAGGAAGAGGCTGCCCCCAAGCGTCGCCGCCGCTCGAAGAAAGTCGACGACGCCGCGCCCGAGGACAGCGCTCCCGCCGCCGAAACCGACGAGGCGCCCGCGGAGTCGAAGCCGCGCCGTCGCCGCCGCTCGAAGAAGGCCGACGAGGCCTCGGCCCCCGCTGAGGAGAGTGCCGACAAGGCAGAGAACAACTCCGGCGAGGCGGAGGCCTCGGACGAGGAGGACTCCTCGAGCCGTCGTCGTCGCCGTCGCCGCGCCCGCTCCTCCAGCTCGTCTGCCGAGGAGAGCACCGATCCTGCGGATCAGGTGCAGGCCCTGAAGGGGTCGACACGACTCGAAGCGAAGAAGATGCGTCGCCGCGAGGGGCGTCGCGAGGGTCGCCGCCGCCACTCGATCTCCGAGTCCGAGTTCCTGGCTCGCCGCGAGTCCGTCGAACGCACGATGGTCATCCGCGACCAGGATGGTCTCGATCAGATCGCGATCCTTGAGGACGGCCTGCTCGTCGAGCACTACGTCGCGCGCCGCACGCAGTCCTCGATGGTCGGCAACATCTATCTGGGCCGCGTACAAAACGTCCTGCCCTCCATGGAGGCCGCGTTCGTTGACGCGGGTCGCGGCCGCAACGCCGTGCTCTATGCCGGCGAGGTTAACTGGGATGCCGTCGGTATGGAGGGCAAGCCCCGCCGCATCGAGTCCGCTCTCAAGTCCGGTGACTCCGTCCTCGTCCAGGTGACGAAGGATCCGATCGGTCACAAGGGCGCACGCCTGACCTCACAGATCACCCTGGCCGGCCGCTACCTGGTCCTGATCCCCGGCGGCTCCATGATGGGCATCTCCCGCAAGCTGCCGGACAAGGAGCGCGCCCGCCTGAAGAAGATCCTCAAGGCTGTCGTGCCTTCCGGTTCCGGCGTCATCGTGCGCACGGCCGCCGAGGGCGCTTCGGAGGAACAGATCCGCGACGACGTCGCTCGTCTGACGCGCCAGTGGGAGGACATCGAGAAGAAGCGCACCTCGACGAAGAGCGCTCCGACGCTCCTGCGTGGCGAGCCTGAGCTCGCGGTGCGCGTCGTGCGCGACATCTTCAACGAGGATTTCACGAAGCTCGTCATCGAGGGGCGCGACACCTACGCGACCGTCAAGGAGTACGTGGATGAGCTCAGCCCCGAACTCTCTGATCGCGTCGAACAGTGGGTGGGTACGGAGGATGTCTTCCATGCGCATCGCATCGACGAGCAGCTCGCCAAGGGCATGGATCGCAAGGTCTGGCTGCCTTCGGGCGGCACCCTCATCATCGACCGCACCGAGGCGATGACCGTCATCGACGTCAACACCGGCAAGTTCATCGGCGCCGGCGGCACGCTCGAGGAGACGGTCACCCGCAATAACTTGGAGGCGGCCGAAGAGATCGTGCGCCAGCTACGCCTGCGTGACATCGGCGGCATTGTCATCATCGACTTCGTCGACATGGTGCTCGAGTCGAACCGCGACCTCGTGCTGCGCCGCCTGGTGGAGTGCTTGGGTCGTGACCGCACGCGCCACCAGGTCACCGAGATCACCTCGCTGGGCCTCGTGCAGATGACGCGCAAGCGCGTGGGTGAGGGCCTGGTCGAAGCCTTCTCCACCCCCTGCGAGGCGTGCGAGGGCCGAGGGTTCATCGTGCATCACCATCCCGTCGAAACGTCCGGTGGCGACAGCTCCTCGAAGATGGGCAAGGGCTCGAAGAAGCAGCAGAAGAAGGCTGAGGCGCGCCGCGTCGAGGACAACGTGGATCACGAGCGCGCGAAGGAAGCCCTGAGCGCGATCGCCGCCGCTTCTTCGCGCAAGGAGGACGAGGCCTCGGCGCCGACGGAGAAGGCGCCCGCCAAGAAGCGCCGCGCCCGCGCGGCGAGCGCCGAGCCCGAGCAGGGCGCGGCCGCGGAACCAACGCCCGAGGCTCCCGCCCAGGATGAGCCGCAGGCGCAGTCCGCCACCGAGGCTCCCGCGCCTGATGTGACGGTGTCAGCGGGTACTGACGAGAGCGCGACCAAGCGCCCCCGTCGCCGTCGCCGCGTCGCGGAGAGCGCCCCGATGCCCGAGCTGCCGATCCATATCGACCTGCCCGAGCCCGTCGACACCTCCGACAAGCCCGCGGTGCCCCTCAAGGACGCGTCTGAGATTCAGCTGCCCGAGCAGCACGACAAGGCCCCGGCCACTCGCCGACGCGCTTCCCGCAAGGCTGCCACGGCCTC
>QWCZ01000428.1_pt1 | contig 22269 bp, 10 predicted proteins | sample 1972651 | NCBI WGS metagenome assembly QWCZ01 (sample SAMN09866695, study PRJNA288562) | Human oral metagenome isolate pre1_saliva, whole genome shotgun sequencing... | isolation source: mouth | host: Homo sapiens | place: USA: California
TATAGGCGGCTACCTTCGGTAGTCCTTCCAGCTTGTCGTTTCCGACAAGGTCTGTAAGGAAGTTCTTGCCTGCTTTTGCCAACTCATTCTTTTCCATAGTTTTCTCCTTTTCTTTCCTTTATATGCCTACTCTCTCCCCGTAAGGATACCAACCGCCTTAGGCAGTCAGCACCTTCAATGCTACTTCAAGTAGCATATTTACAAGGGCCTTCTTTGCTGCTGCAGCTAAAATCTTCTTCATATTACACCTCCTGTGTATCTGACATATCGGTTACTAACTACTTTGGCTAAAAGCTTTGCAACTTTGTTTGCACCGCTCTTTAACTTGTTCTTAGTATAAGTCTAAATGCAATTCTAGGAAATATGTAGTTTCATGTCAGTAAGCACCCACTTTTATGGGCTTAAAATGCGTGCTATAATGACTTAAATAACATTTTTACACCCACTTATGGTGGGCAAGAGGAGAAAAAATGAGTGAGCAAAGAAAAATTGATTTTTATCCTTCCCCTGAATTATTTCAATCTATAAGAAATGATACGGAACTTTTTGAGATATTCAAGAAGGATAATGTAAAAAGCATAATGGAGAAAAATATAAATGAATTTCTAAACAGATTACTACATGGGTATTTTTCTGATTACGTAAATGAGTTAGAAGGTTACAGCTCTCATATTTCAAAAGTTTTAAGAGATCTAAAGATTGCGGAAAACACCATTGCTGATGTTATAAACTCTATGTCGTCTGAAGTTGTATTTACCGATAATATTAAATCCGAAAAGAGAGATACCAAGTCTTCTCCAAAACATAGATACTTCAAAACAACAGCCAGATACGGAACGTTAAATATTATTGAACTTATTGATTCAAAATACCTGGCTAAAAACCCTAATCTATCAGAGTATATATGTAAAATGCTAAAATCCTATTTTAGTAAACCTTTATATAAGCGTGAACAGATTATATTTAGTGATGAATATAGTGCAATATCTGAGTGTTGTCAAAAAAACTGCATAAGATTCCGCTATACATATGATAATAAGACTTATACTGTGATGCCATATAGGATTTTTACCGGTAAAGAGCAGATGTTCAACTATGTTTTCTGCTACGGTTTAGATGAAGACGGTAAATCAAAAAACTATTCTTTCAGATTAAGCAGAATGACCTGCATACAAAAGTCCTATTCATCTATACCTTACCCTTCAGATATCAAGGACAAATTTTACCTCACAAAAAAACTTGGTGCTTCTTACGCTATAAATGATGAATTGGAAGAGACCTGTGTGCTTTTAACTCCTGCCGGAAAACGATCTTTTAAACATATTTATTTCGGTAGACCAAAGGTAGACAGGAATGAGATCACTCCTGCCGGTAACTATAGATATTATTTTATATGCTCCACAGAACAATTATACAGATATTTCCGCAGATTCAACCCGGGAGAAGCTATTATTGAATATCCTACAACACTTAGAGACAGAATAATTGACTTTCATGTGAAATCCTTAGAAGGATATGAAGATTTAACGGATAATGAACAATAAATTTAGGAGGTGAATATTCACCTCCTGATTTTTTATTTAAATATATTCAAAACTATATGCTAATCTGCTTCAGCATTGCTCTAAATATCTTCTAAAGCTTTCTTCGCTCATATCGGCTCTTTTTGCCGCATCCGCAACACTTAGAATTCCATCATTTACCAGAGAAATAAGGATATTTATAGTACCTTCTTTAATTCCTTCTTCTCTTCCTCTTGCCTCTACTCTATCAAGTACCTCACACATAGTCACATGCTCCTTTCCTTTCACTTCATTTATGGTCTCTTCAAATCTGTAGTCCTTTGTCATTACCGACATCAGCATCAAAAGTTCATCCACATGTTCAATTACTGTGTCACTTGCTACATAATCCTTATTTACACGCATCTGATACAGATAATCGGCGAGTATCCAAAAGTCTCTCAAATAAGTTTCCGCCCCCTTATCGGGGTTAACTTCTGTAAACTAGAGAATACTAAATTCTTTATCAATTGTTGTTCTATAGTGTTTCCGTCCCCTTATCGGGGTTAACTTCTGTAAACTTGGAGCAGCTACCCTTGCTGCTGCCAGCGAGATAAAAAAAGTTTTCGTCCCCTTATCGGGGTTAGCTTCTGTAAACACAGATACATTCACTACTCAGAAATGCACCAAAGTTTTCGTCCCCTTATCGGGGTTAGCTTCTGTAAACGATTTGGTACTATCGCTGTAACAACCGGACAGGTTTTCCCGTTTTCGTCCCCTTATCGGGGTTAACTTCTGTAAACTTACAACTCTGTCAACAATTCTTAATGTAGCTTACGTTTTCGTCCCCTTATCGGGGTTAACTTCTGTAAACTTGTTACATGAAGTAATAAGCTTATGTTGTTACTTTTTGGAGTTTTCGTCCCCTTATCGGGGTTAACTTCTGTAAACTAATGGAGATTACAGAGATTGAATCAACATTCTGTTCAGTTTTCGTCCCCTTATCGGGGTTAACTTCTGTAAACGATTTCATTAAAGCTTTGAAGAAAGAAGTAAAGAGTTTTCGTCCCCTTATCGGGGTTAACTTCTGTAAACGAATTTACAGGTAAGAATGGATTAATAAGAGGAGATATGTTTTCGTCCCCTTATCGGGGTTAACTTCTGTAAACACTATCCACCATTTGAACTGAAACGAAGTACTCTTCGTGAGTTTTCGTCCCCTTATCGGGGTTAACTTCTGTAAACGAGCATCTATCTGACTATGATACAAAACCACTAGAAGGTTTTCGTCCCCTTATCGGGGTTAACTTCTGTAAACAATAAGGCTTAATCAGTGCACCTGAACATCTTGTCTCTATGTTTTCGTCCCCTTATCGGGGTTAACTTCTGTAAACCTAAACCAGATATCCCGCCAGTTACTGGAGATAAAACAAGTTTTCGTCCCCTTATCGGGGTTAACTTCTGTAAACTTTTCTGAGTGTCTTTAGTACCATCGAGATAAACTTATGTTTTCGTCCCCTTATCGGGGTTAACTTCTGTAAACATTCCCGCATAATCCTCTTCATTTAATTTTTCAACCGTTTTCGTCCCCTTATCGGGGTTAACTTCTGTAAACTGTCTTCTCAACCTTATCGTAAGCTGCATTCACTTTCGTTTTCGTCCCCTTATCGGGGTTAACTTCTGTAAACAAAGTCTTCTGATTATGCTACATTGGATGTTTCAGACAGTTTTCGTCCCCTTATCGGGGTTAACTTCTGTAAACGAAATTCGCTCTCCATATAAATTATAACATCTCGTTTTCGTCCCCTTATCGGGGTTAACTTCTGTAAACGTAAGATTGACGAATTGCTCGTACAGCCCATAGATATAGTTTTCGTCCCCTTATCGGGGTTAACTTCTGTAAACCAAGGTTGTTGTTGCAGTTGCTAAGGAAGTTGTAAAAGATGTTTTCGTCCCCTTATCGGGGTTAACTTCTGTAAACCCATCTATCCTGATCCTGAATAGATTTCTTATCATGTTTTCGTCCCCTTATCGGGGTTAACTTCTGTAAACCTGGTACACCAGTACCTGTTATATATGCATTCTTTAACAGTTTTCGTCCCCTTATCGGGGTTAACTTCTGTAAACACTTTCGATTCGTTGATACGTGAAAGAAATAAAACCTTTAAGGTTTTCGTCCCCTTATCGGGGTTAACTTCTGTAAACTAAAGAGAAAAAACTTTGTCTCCTGCCTGTTGCAAAGTACGTTTTCGTCCCCTTATCGGGGTTAACTTCTGTAAACCATATCTAAGCAGAATACAATTGGGGGTGATGAAGATAATGTTTTCGTCCCCTTATCGGGGTTAACTTCTGTAAACGTTTTACAACGACAGATTACAGAAAACACAACACGGTTTTCGTCCCCTTATCGGGGTTAACTTCTGTAAACGAAATACTCGGCACAAACATTCCGTCCATTACATCGTTTTCGTCCCCTTATCGGGGTTAACTTCTGTAAACACTTCTACCGTCCACTCTTGCAGGCGTACCGGTTTTGAATCGTTTTCGTCCCCTTATCGGGGTTAACTTCTGTAAACCCTACCCCCTCCAAGTCCTTGTAAATCAAGGCCTCCAAGGGGCTTTAGCGTGCCTAAAATTTAACAAGCGATTTTAAGCAAAAATATCGTAACTTGCGTTACTTGAAGTGTCGCAAACCCTTATTTTATGCGGGCCGTCTCAAAATCGCAGATTTTAGAATATAGATGCAGTAAACTGTATAAATACAACACACAAAGTCTACATGATTTTGTCTTAGAGTCTTCTTAAGACTTAATCATTCTACCATACATTAACACTGTGGTCAAAATCTATTTTTTTGCAGAAATGACTTCCTTCACCCAAACGCTTGGCATAAAACCAAAAGAGACCGCCCTTTGGCAGTCTCTCTTATCTGTATAACCGTAACCTGCTGTTTTATTCTTCAGTATCTGTTGCTCCGTCCGTTTCTTCATCCGATACAGACTCTGCAGAATCCTCTGCATCATTTTCTACAGGCTCTTCTTTTGCAGAATCATCTTCGTTAGACTCTTCTTTTGAAGTTTCCTCAGAAAATTCTTCCTTCTTGGCCTCTTTCTCATGTGCCTTTTCTTCCTGCTCAAGGGCTTCCTTAGCATCAGCTATAAGCTCATCCTTGATATCAAGAAGTGCAGGATCATCCTCACTTAGGATTATTTCGTCATCTTCTCCGATTAACTCATCTGTATTCAAAGTTACATTTCTGTATCTCTTCATACCTGTACCTGCAGGAATCAACTTACCGATAAGTACGTTTTCCTTAAGTCCGATAAGGTGATCGACCTTACCGTTGATAGCGGCTTCTGTAAGAACCTTTGTAGTCTCCTGGAAGGATGCGGCTGAAAGGAATGAATCTGTAGCAAGTGATGCCTTGGTAATACCGAGCATTACCTGCTTACCCTCTGCAGGTGTCTTACCTTCTGCAACGAGCTTCTCATTCATATCGTTGTAATCCAGAACATCCATAGAATTTCCCGGAAGGACATCCGCATCATTGTTCTCTTCTATTCTTACCTTCTTAAGCATCTGACGAACGATAACCTCGATATGCTTATCGTTGATCTCAACACCCTGAAGTCTGTAAACTCTTTGTACTTCACGAAGCATGTAGTCCTGAACGGCACGAACGCCCTTAATCTTAAGAATATCGTGCGGATTTACACTACCTTCTGTAAGCTCGTCACCTGCCTCCAAAACGTCTCCGTTTCCAACCTTTATTCTTGAGCCGTATGGAATCAAATATGTCTTTGATTCACCTGTTTCATTGTTTGTAACAATGATCTCACGCTTTTTCTTGGTATCCTTAAGTTCTACAACACCACCGAACTCTGTGATGATTGCAAGTCCCTTAGGTTTTCTTGCCTCGAAAAGCTCCTCGACTCTAGGAAGACCCTGTGTGATATCTCCACCGGCAACACCTCCGGTATGGAAGGTACGCATAGTAAGCTGTGTACCCGGCTCACCGATAGACTGTGCGGCTATAATACCTACAGCCTCACCTACCTGTACGGCCTGTCCTGTAGCCATGTTTGCACCGTAACATTTAGCACAGATACCTGTATGTGATTTACATGAAAGTATTGTTCTTATCTTTACGCTGTCTCTGTTAAGCTTTTCAAGTACCTTCATAACGGCAGCGGCTCTCTTCGGAGTACACATATGGTTTGCTTTGATAACCACTTCACCTGTATCGGGATCTGTGATAGTCTCCGCAATATATCTGCCTGTGATTCTCTCTTCAAGACTCTCTATAACTTCCTTGCCGTCAGAGAATGCTTTGATTTCCATATATGGAATATCCTTGCCCTCACAGCAGTCTGTTTCACGAACTATTAAGTCCTGTGAAACGTCTACAAGTCTTCTTGTAAGGTATCCTGAATCGGCTGTACGAAGAGCGGTATCTGAAAGTCCTTTTCTCGCACCGTGAGCTGAGATAAAGTACTCCAAAACGTCAAGACCCTCTCTGAAGTTTGACTTGATAGGAAGCTCGATAGTATGACCTGTTGTATCCGCCATAAGACCACGCATACCTGCAAGCTGTTTTATCTGCTTATCTGAACCTCTCGCTCCTGAGTCCGCCATCATAAAGATGTTGTTGTATGCATCAAGTCCGTCAAGAAGGTCTCTTGTAAGCTGCTTATCGGTCATATCCCAAGTCTTTATAACTTCTTTGTATCTCTCTTCTTCAGTAATAAATCCACGGGCGAAGTTCTTTGCAATTCTGTCTACGGTTGCCTGTGCATTCTTTATAAGCTCAGGCTTACTTGCAGGCACAGTCATATCTGAAATTGAAACCGTCATAGAAGCAATAGTCGAATACTTGTATCCGATTGCCTTTATGTCGTCAAGTACTTCCGCCGTTCTTGAGAGTCCGTGTACATTGATAACCTTTTCAAGGATCTGCTTACACTGCTTTTTCTTTACAAGGAAATCAATCTCAGGCTTTAATTCATTGCCCGGAATGCTTCTGTCCACAAATCCGAGGTCCTGAGGTATTATCTCATTGAATAAAAGTCTACCTACTGTAGAATCTACAGTCTCCGACAAAATCTCTCCGTTTTCAAGTTCCTTGGTCATTCTGACCTTTATCTTTGAATGCAATGTAACAATCTTGTTGTCATATGCAAGTATTGCTTCATTTACACTCTTAAAGAACTTACCTTCTCCCTTTGCTCCCGGTCTTTCCTGTGTCAGATAGTAGATACCGAGTACCATATCCTGTGAAGGAACGGCAACAGGTCCACCGTCTGAAGGCTTAAGGAGGTTATTCGGTGAAAGAAGTAAGAATCTGCACTCGGCCTGTGCCTCTACTGAAAGCGGCAAATGGACAGCCATCTGGTCACCGTCGAAATCGGCGTTGAAAGCTGTACATACAAGCGGATGAAGCTTGATAGCCTTACCCTCTACAAGTACAGGCTCAAATGCCTGAATACCGAGTCTGTGAAGTGTAGGCGCTCTGTTAAGCATTACAGGATGCTCTTTGATAACATCCTCTAAGATATCCCATACTTCAGTCTGCATTCTCTCTACCATTTTCTTGGCGGATTTTATATTATGTGCGGTACCCTTTTCTACAAGCTCTTTCATTACAAAAGGCTTAAACAGCTCAATAGCCATCTCTTTCGGCAGACCGCACTGATATATCTTAAGTTCAGGTCCTACTACGATAACGGATCTTCCCGAATAGTCAACACGCTTTCCGAGGAGGTTCTGACGGAAACGTCCCTGCTTACCCTTTAACATATCCGAAAGTGACTTAAGCGCTCTGTTTCCCGGTCCTGTAACAGGTCTTCCTCTTCTACCGTTATCTATAAGAGCATCTACAGCTTCCTGTAACATTCTCTTTTCGTTTCTGATAATGATATCAGGGGCACCAAGCTCCAAGAGTCTTGCAAGACGGTTGTTTCTGTTTATAATTCTTCTATATAAATCATTAAGGTCACTTGTTGCAAATCTGCCGCCGTCAAGCTGTACCATAGGTCTGATATCAGGCGGTATTACAGGCACATTTGTAAGTATCATCCACTCCGGCTTATTGCCTGAGCTTCTGAAAGCCTCCACTACATCAAGTCTCTTAATAATCTTTGCTCTTTTTTGTCCGGTTGCATCCACCAATGCTTCTCTAAGCTCTTCAGACTCTTTTTCAAGGTCGATATTGCTAAGTATTTCCAAGATGCTCTCCGCACCCATGCCGGCTCTGAATGAGCCGTAGCCATAGCTTTCGATTGCATCTCTGTACTCTCTTTCCGAAAGCACCTGCTTATAGTTAAGAGGTGTATCTCCTCCGTCAAGTACTATATATGATGCAAAGTAGAGTACTTTCTCCAAGATACGAGGTGCTATATCCATGATAAGACCCATTCTTGAAGGAATACCCTTAAAGTACCAGATATGTGATACCGGAGCTGCAAGCTTTATATGACCCATACGCTCTCTACGCACGCTGGATTTTGTTACCTCTACTCCACATCTGTCACAGACTGTGCCTTTGTAGCGTATCTTCTTGTATTTACCACAATGACATTCCCAATCCTTGCTCGGTCCGAATATTCTTTCACAGAACAGACCGTCTCTCTCCGGCTTTAATGTCCTATAGTTGATAGTCTCAGGCTTTGTAACCTCACCGTGAGACCACTGTAGTATTTTTTCAGGAGAAGCCAAACCAATCTTGATTGCGTCAAAAGAAATTGGCTGATAAGCATCATTGTTTTCAGGCATAAAATTGCTCCCTTCTATATAAAACGATAAATCGACTTCATTTATTTTATACCACCCCGATCATGGGGCGGTTTTTGTATTCAGTGTCTAAAGATTACTCGTCAAAGTTATCTGCATCATCATACGACTCTTCATTATAAGGAGAATCATCCCCTGTATCGCCTGCACCTTCATAGTCAGCATCTACATCTTCTTGTGAATCGCCTGCTTCATCAACCGATACAAACTCTCCATCCTTTACTACCTGCTCACTATATCCTGCATCTTTGAACTCGTCTTTGCCGTGGTGTCTGCTCTCACCCTCTATAATAGAGTGTATACTGAGGTCGGCATACTCCGTATTTTCCTTAAGTTCCACTTCCTCGCCGTTCTCACCGAGAACACTTATATCAAGTCCAAGTGACTGAAGCTCTTTTAGAAGCACCTTAAATGACTCAGGAACGCCTGCATCAGGTATATTCTCACCCTTGATTACAGCCTCATAAGTCTTTACACGTCCTGTAACATCATCGGATTTTACAGTTAGAATCTCCTGCAAGGTGTATGATGCACCATATGCCTCAAGTGCCCAAACCTCCATCTCTCCGAATCTCTGTCCGCCGAACTGCGCTTTACCGCCGAGCGGCTGCTGTGTAACAAGTGAGTAAGGACCTGTAGATCTGGCGTGGATCTTATCATCTACCATGTGGTGGAGCTTAAGATAATGCATGTGACCTATTGTAACAGGGCTGTCAAAATACTCTCCGGTTCTACCGTCACGAAGTCTTACCTTACCGTCTCTTGAAAGAGGAACGCCTTCCCAAAGCTTTCTGTTCTCAAGGTGTGAACCTAGGTAATCTATAACTTCAGGCTCCAATACATCCTTATACTTTTCTTCAAAGCTGTCCCACTCGGTATTGACATAGTCATTAGCCACTTCAAGCATATTCATAATGTCATTCTCGTTTGCACCGTCAAATACAGGAGTTGCAACATTAAATCCAAGTGCTTTTGCCGCAAGTGAAAGGTGAATCTCAAGCACCTGTCCGATGTTCATACGTGAAGGCACACCCAGAGGGTTAAGCACGATATCAAGCGGTCTTCCGTTCGGAAGGAAAGGCATATCTTCTACAGGCAATACTCTGGAAACAACACCCTTATTACCGTGACGGCCCGCCATCTTATCACCGACTGAAATCTTTCTCTTTTGTGCTATATAAATTCTTACATTCTGTGTAACACCCGGAGCCAATTCATCCCCGGCTTCTCTTGTAAATACTTTTGCATCAACAACCACACCGTAAGCACCGTGCGGTACCTTAAGTGAAGTATCTCTTACTTCTCTTGCCTTCTCACCGAAGATTGCACGAAGCAGTCTTTCTTCCGCTGTAAGCTCTGTCTCTCCCTTTGGAGTAACCTTACCTACAAGTATGTCTCCGGCTCTTACCTCGGCACCGATTCTTATGATACCTCTCTCATCAAGGTCTTTAAGAGCATCATCACCGACTCCCGGTACATCTCTTGTAATCTCTTCAGGTCCAAGCTTTGTCTCTCTTGCCGCACATTCGTATTCCTCGATATGAATAGATGTGTAAACATCATATTCTACAAGTCTCTCACTGAGGAGTACGGCATCCTCGTAGTTGTATCCTTCCCATGTCATAAATCCGATAAGCGGATTCTTTCCAAGGGCTATCTCACCGTTGTATGTTGAAGCACCGTCTGCAATAACCTCACCGGCATTGACATGGTTGCCCTTAAATACTATAGGCTTTTGATTATATGAGTTTGACTGGTTACTTCTTGCAAACTTGATAAGCTTGTAAGTATCAAGTACCGCATCGTCATCTCTTTTTATAACAATTTTATCTGATGAACATTCAGTTACCGTTCCCGAATTCTTTGCAACCACACATACACCCGAGTCTACTGCCGCCTTGGTCTCCATTCCGGTACCTACTACAGGTGCATCGGTGATCATAAGAGGCACGGCCTGTCTTTGCATGTTTGATCCCATAAGAGCACGGTTTGCATCATCGTTCTCAAGGAAAGGAATCATACTTGTAGCAACCGAGAATACCATTCTCGGCGATACGTCCATCAAGTCTATATTCTTCTTTGCAAACTCTGAAGTCTCGTCACGGTAACGACCTGATACATTGTTATGTACAAAATGTCCTTCAGCATCAAGCGGCTCATTCGCCTGTGCTACCGTGAAGTTGTCCTCTTCATCCGCTGTAAGATATACAACATCATCTGTTACTATCGGGTTTAGAGGATCTGTCGACTTATCCACAACACGATAAGGAGCCTCAACAAATCCGTATTCATTTACTCTTGCAAAGCTTGCAAGTGAGTTGATAAGTCCGATGTTCGGTCCTTCAGGTGTCTCGATAGGGCACATTCTTCCGTAGTGAGTATAATGAACGTCTCGAACCTCGAATCCGGCTCTCTCTCTTGAAAGTCCGCCCGGTCCCAAAGCTGAAAGTCTTCTCTTGTGAGTAAGCTCTGAAAGCGGATTGTTTTGATCCATAAACTGGCTCAACTGTGAACTTCCGAAGAATTCCTTCACCGCAGCTGTTACCGGCTTAATGTTTATAAGTGACTGAGGTGTAATGGAGTCTATATCCTGAGTGGTCATTCTCTCTCTTACAACTCTTTCCATTCTTGTAAGACCGATACGATATTGGTTTTGTAACAGCTCTCCTACCGCTCTTATTCTTCTGTTTCCCAAGTGGTCGATATCATCCTTGTTTCCGATATGCTCTTCAATATGCATGTTGTAGTTTACTGTAGCAAAGATATCTTCCTTTGTGATATGCTTCGGAATAAGCTCGTTGACGCTCTTTTCGATTGCCTTTATAAGCTCTTCACCTTCATTTTCTTCCATAAGCTTTTTAAGTACAGGATAATATACCTGTTCCGTAATACCTATAGACTTAGGATCGCTAAGCTCAGGCACATAGGTTTCGATATCCACCATCAAGTTTGACAGAACTTTTACTTCTCTCTCAACTCCATGTACCCACACTGCAGGAATTGCGGCATTTTGAATGGCTGTAGCGATATCTGCATCCACTACAGTCTCAGCCTGTGCAATCACCTCGCCTGTGTTCTCATCCACTACATCTCTTGAAAGAGTATGTCCCTTAATTCTGTTCTTGAAGTGAAGCTTCTTATTGAACTTATATCTTCCGACCTTTGCCAAATCATATCTTCTGGCATCAAAGAACATTGACCTTAAAAGTCCTTCCGCACTGTCTACCGAAAGCGGCTCACCCGGTCTTATCTTTTTATACAGCTCCAAAAGACCGTCCTGATAATTCTCGGAAGGATCCTTTGCAAAGCTTGCCATAATCTTCGGCTCTTCTCCGAACATATCTATAATCTGTGTGTTTGTTCCAAGTCCGAAAGCACGCAAAAGCACTGTAATCGGAACTTTTCTTGTTCTGTCCACTCTTGCGTAGAAAATATCATTTGAATCTGTTTCGTACTCAAGCCATGCACCTCTGTTCGGGATGACCTGACACATAAACAACTCTTTACCTATCTTATCATGTTCTATTGTATAATAAATACCCGGTGAACGAACCAACTGGCTGACAATAACTCTTTCTGCACCATTTATTACAAATGATCCGGTATCAGTCATCAGCGGTAAATCTCCTAAAAAGATCTCGTGCTCATTTATCTCGTCCTTATCTTTATTTATAAGTCTGATTTTCACCTTTAGCGGAGCTGCGTATGTTGTATCTCTGTCTTTACACTCTTCTATGGAATATTTAACTTCATCTCTTGCCAACTTGAAATTGACAAAATCGAGGCTAAAATGTCCTGCAAAATCTTCTATAGGAAATATATCTCTAAAAACTTCTTTTAGACCTGCATCCAGGAACCACTGATATGAGTCTTTTTGTATCTCTATCAAGTTCGGCATTTCCAGAACTTCTTTTTGTGTCTGGAAACTCATCCTCATGCTCTTTCCGGAAGTTATCGGACGCATCTTGCTTCTATCCATTGACGTTTCACCCCTGTATATTTTTCTGGTATGAATTTAGATTTTTCTATGATATAATTAGAGCAATCTATTCAATTTGTTTAGCCGTTAGGCAAGTTACATTGGACATTTTCACGTCCAAGCACCTCTAAAAGGGCACAAAAATCCCTACAATAGTGCAACTTTCATCTTACAAAAATAAAGCCAACATGTCAATACGGAACATATGTTCATTTATTTTTAATTTTCCACATATCTAAAATGCCCCCTTATAAAGTAATAAGTACTTTTCACTTATTTGCTCTAAAAGGAGGCATAATCAATCAACTATAATATTTAGTTTTTAACCTTATCGTATTACTGCATTTGAAGATGTAGCAGTTTCTACTGCACTTAAGTCTCTTCTTGAACTTGTTCTGCCTGCTGCGGAAGCATTTTCAGCTATCTCAACATTAAATCTGATAGTATCAAAATTCTCAGAACTTATCACCACTTCATTGCTTGGCTGATTGAATCCGTCAAGTGAAAGGTCAATAAACTGAGTGTATCCAAAAGCCATATTTGCTGTAAGCTTATATGTAGCGGCATTGCTTATATTATAACCTTTGTTATAAGTAACACCGTTTACAGTCACAACAGCCTTACCCGACTTTATCAGTTCTGTAAAAAGCTTCAGCTGTGCTTTGTTTGTATCATCAAAAGTCAGTCTTACATAATTGTCATAGCCCTTCTTAATCTCTGAACCTGTAATAGCCGGTGTAGATATCTGTGAAGATGTAGTATAGACTAAATCATCCATACCGTCTCCTTTAAATACAAGTCTGTCTGCAAGTCCTTTCATCTTCCTTGACTTTATATAGATTACATTGTCACTGTCTACTGCAAAACATTCTCTGCCAAGTACTGATATAATACCTTCTTCAACCTTTACGCCGTTTACTTCTATGGCGTTAAGTTTTTCGATAAACTCATCAATCTTTGCTGACTCGCCCTTTAGTGTAACGGCATATACATCAACATTATTATACTTTTTAAATTCAACCTTATCTACTTCCACAGCATTAACTGTAGGAACTACCGGTGCCGGTGCAACGCTTTCCGCTATGCTTCCGTCAGCATTCATTGTAAATACCAAATCCTTATAGCCCTCAGCCTTTACAACAAAATCAAACTTATTGTCTGTGAAGCTGCCTGCCTTTACAGATAACTGACTTACTTTACCGCCATAGACCGAATCATCATGTGCCTTAAACTCTTTATTGCTTCCATATCCGAATCCGAGTATGCCTGCTTTAGCATAATCCTCTCCGTTTACACTCACACTTTTGACCGCTTTCAGATACTTCTCAAGGTCACCTTCATTCATGCCTTCAAACTTTACAGTCAGCATATCATACATAAATGAGCTTGACTTTTTACCTGTATTTACCTTAGGTGCATCCTTGCCCTCTTCTGTAGAAGGAGCAACCGGAGTTATCGGTGTCACAGGAGTCACAGGAGTTACAGGTGTTACAGGTGTTACAGGTGTTACCGGACTTACAGGTGTCACAGGTGCGACAGTTTCCTTCTGTGCAATATTTACCTTAACAGACTGCACGGCGTAGTTTACGTCACTTGACTGTAAGTAGATTGTATACTCTCCGGCATCTTTGAAGAGTCCTCCTCGAAGAGTAATCTTTCCGTCCGCTATATCATATACCGTATCCGAAGTATTTCCGCCTGCAAATGCCGATATTACATCTCTTATAGTTCCGTCGGGATTTTGTACCCTTACGCTTCCAAGCTTACTTAAGAAGTCACCCTTCTTAGGATCATCATCCTTAACAGCCTTTATCACTACAGCCGAATCGGTCTCATGCTTATCACTTACATCGGTAAGTTCTATATTCTCAAATGTATCCGTTATATTCAGTTCAAGTTCTATCTTCTCAAAACCTGTAGAATCAAGTGCTATCTTATGTTTTCCTACCAAAGGATTCAGATATTTGTTGAATGCACTCTTATAGATTATGATACTCTTACCGTCCGCACCTATCTCATACTGCTTCAGATAGTTGTCGCTTCTAAGCGGCGAACCTGAACCGTCAAGCATTATTGAATTAAGATTCTTTATAAAGTCGGCATTGTCTGTAGTTATTGTAAAGCTGTCCGCAACAGGAGCTGTAAGTCCTGTAAATGTAGGTGCAGCCTCTCCCACAAGATTTCCGTAGCGATATACCGTACCGAGCTTACCGTTCTCAAGCACATTCTTTACATTGCCTACCATCTCTCTTGTCTTAGCATCTGATGATTTTATATAATCTTCAAATGTCAATACATTTCCGTCAAGTCTTGCGTCTTTATATGCATCTACAAAGCTGTTTAACTCATAAAGTTTTCCCTTGTCGTCTCCGACTATCGCCTCAGGAGTCTGGTCAAACCACCAATTCATTACCGCATCGGAATCCTTACTTCTAAGTCCTATTTCATTCAGAACCATCGCATTTGTAAGTAAGTCATAGTCATAAAGCAAATATCCGTTTATCATCATACTTCCGGTTGCGCTTGATGTGGCGTCAGCCTTACCGCCGGACTTCTTCGTAGCACCCGATACACTGTCCGCCTTCTTGCCTGAACTTGATGAACCTGTGTATCCTCCTATAACTACGGATGAAGTACTTGATGACTCTCTGTTTCCCAAATGTGTCTTACTTACTGTAGGAGTGGATATAGCATCAACAGGCTTTGACGAATCCTTATCGCCTGTAGTTGCCGCCGATGAACCGTCGCTGTTTAAGACTTCAAATTTCTTTGTCATTGTCTTATAGCCCTTGGCGTAAATAGTAGCCGTATACACTCCCGCTACATCTGTGTACACCTTACCGGATGTCTTATCCGTTCCGCTGATATGCATAAGTCCCATTATATTGTACCAGCTGTCATAATGAGGCAACTCTATCACGGAACCGTCAGGCTTTGTAAGTGTCACCTTATACATAACAAGTCCGTAGTCATTGCCGAAGCTCTGCAATCCCTTAGGATCCTCTATCTTAAATCTTATATCTCCTCCAACCTTAGGATTCGGTGTAGAGCTGTCTCTTACCACCTTGAAATCGGTTTTGGTTACAAGTGATATAGGAAGACTTGCCCTTTTAGAATTCTTTGAAGAACCTACACTTACATAGTAGTCCCCTCTGCTCCTCGCATTGTTTTGAGGCAACGGAATATTTATAACTCCGACCTTGCCGTACTTTGTTTCTTTACTCTTATTGTATACAAGGTTCTGATTTATAATATTGTGATCCTCACTAAGGAGCTTTATATTGTTAAGTCCGTCAAACCAAGCCTCCTGCTCCTCATTCTCAAGCTGAAGCTTTATCTTTATATTTCCTGTTCCTACATTATCTATCTCCGTCACAGGTATATAGTACTTTGAAGGAACTGTTTCTGTAGACGAATCGGTCTTTTTGGTCTGTAAGGTAAATGTTGTCTTTGCAGGATCTTTTCTGACCTTGCCTTCATTGTCAAATGTTTCAAGCAGATAATCAAACTTTGTCATATGTCCGTTTGAAAGCACATACTTCGGAGCCTTTACATCAGTCCTTGTTATATTCTTTTTCTCACCGTCTGCCAATTTGATATCCTGTACATCATTACCTGACTTACTTACTATCTGCAGCTTAGACGGATCTTTTACAGTCGAAAGCCACTTCACCACATGTCCTTCATCGTCCACCTTGGTCATGCTTGATGTGACATCCGTACCGTCTACAAGCACCTTGTAATTGTCAATCGTTCCGTATTTGAATGTAACCACTACATACTGACCGAAATCCGTATTAACATTTTTTGTATAATTTACATATGCAAATTTATCGTTATTTGAAGCCTCACTACTTGAGGTATTTTCTGTGTTATTTGAACCCTCGGCACTTGAGGTGTTTCCTGTATTATTGGTTGTCTCACTGTTTGAGGTGTTTCCTGCGTTATTTGTTGCCTCACTGTTTGAGGTGTTTCCTGTGTTATTTGTTGCCTCACTGTTTGAGGTGTTTCCTGTGTTATTTGAAGCCTCATTATTTGAGGTGTTTCCTGAATTGCTTGCGGCTTCACTGCCTGTTTGGTTTGTTGTTGCACCTTCATTGTTTAAAGTCGCATCAACTCCCGCATTTTCTACTATACTGCTTACATTATTTTCTGCATTGGCACTATGTCCCGCGTCACCTATCGAATGTCCGCCGCTAACACTACCTTCCTGTGTTCCGTTAGTTGCTGTATTATTATTTCCTGCGTTATTTGTTTGCCCTTTAGCTGTATCTGAACCGTTTTGGCTTACACTGTTGCCACCCAAACTTTTGCCTGTGTCTCCTTGCAAACTGCCCGTGCCGCCTTGTGAAGCGCTTCCTTGCAAACTGCCTGTGCCGCCTTGTGAAGCACTTCCTTATGAGCTGCCCGATCCTCCTCGTGAACCGCCGCCTCGTGAACTTCCCGATTTTCCTCGCGAACCTCCCGATCCTCCTCGTAAACCGCCCTTAGCACCTGCGCCGCTCTTTTTTGCCGCTGACTGATTTACAGTATTTCCGACTATACCTGAGGCTGACGAATGTCCTTTACCCTGTGAGAACATAACCTTGCCGTCTTTTTCCCACTTGCCGTCGGCATTCACCTTGTAGCCGTCAGGTGTTGTGGTATTTACAAGCAAAGCTCCGCTTTGAATGTCGAAATAATAGCAATATCCGTCTATCCAATTCCACCCTGTGAGCATCTTGCCCTCTTGTATACCTTTAGCAGTATCCAAAAAATACCACTTTCCGTCAACATCCTGCAACCAGCCTGTCTTCATAAGACCTGCAGTATCCAGGTAGTACCATCCGCTTGGAGTCTTTGTCCACCCAACGGCCTTGGCACCGTTGTCGTTTATATAACTCCAGCCGCTCTGCTCCCTCTTCCACGATCCGGCAAAAGCAGGTGTAACCTGTGTTGTAGCCATCAATATGCTAAGTGCACCGACTCCTACATTAAAAATAAGCTTTCTTTTCATAAATCTCCTATTGCATTTTGGTTAGTGGCCTCTAACTTTTTTACTTAAATAAAGGAAAGTTGCACTACAAAAAAGTATTTAAATCATAATGTTATACTGCAACTATGACTAAATACTATTGTAAAAACTCTCCCCTTTGCATTTAAGTACTATATTATTGGTTGGGTTAGCTATATCTAACTTTGAAGAGTATACTAAAAGATAAATCTATTTTCAAGTTTTTTCATGTACTTTTTGTGTTTTTAAAATACTTAATATATACATTGCAATAAATTTAATATTAAAAAATAATAGACAGTGTACAAAATCATCTGTACACTGCCTATTGTCTGAAATTTAACTATTCTCCTGTGAATTCCGTATCTATATTCACATGTATCTCGTACTGCGGGAATTGCGCTTTCAATATTCTGTTCACATCTTCTATTATAGTTTCCGGCACAATATCAAAATCTTTTGTAATGTCACAGTATATAGTCATATCTTTTTCATCAATTACTATTCCATGATAGTTGATGATATGTCTTTCACTGTCCTTATAATTTTGAAGTAATGCCTTTATCTTTTTATATCTCTCGTCTTTTACATCTACCGCATAAAATCCGAACACTAAGAATACATTATACTTGTCATAAATCTTTGTCTGCGCCTCATGTAAGATAGGATACATCTCTCCTATACTTCTGTTGTCCTCGATTTCAACATTGATGGAACCTGTATAGAAGTCGGGACCGTAGTCATTTAATATAAGATCAAAGCAATTTATAACACCTTCAGTACTCCTTGCTATCTCCTTTATGCCTCTTACCATATCTCCGTCCACTCTCTCCCCGAGAAGCTTCTTTATTGTATCCGAGAGTATGTCATATGCAGCCTTCAATATAAAAAGTGATATGATAACACCGGCAATACCGTCTATTGAAATCTTTGTAAATATGTATACAGCCGTAGAAATAAGTGTCACTACAGATACTATTGCATCATTCTTGGCATCCGCACCTGAAGCTTGCAACGCACCTGAATTGTACTTTATTCCGCTGTTTTGTGTATATGTCCCCAATATTATTTTAGCCACAATTGTTGCAATAATTATTATCACAGTCACAACACCGGTACTCATCTCTTCTTTATGAAATATGGCTTTAGCCGAACTTATAAGTGACTGAAAACCTGTCAAAAATACGATACCGCCTATCAAAAGGCTTGTCAGATACTCTGTTCTGCCATGTCCGAAAGGATGCTGTTTGTCAGGTGCTTTACCTGCAAGCTTTGTACCTATTATAGTGATAAGTGACGATGACGAATCCGTTATATTGTTTAAAGCGTCGCTGACAAGTGCAACGGATCCTGACAATACACCTAGCACCGCCTTTAAAATGCCCAGAAACAGATTTGTGACAATACCTGTTACAGACACGCCTATTATCTTTTTTCTCCTCTCGTTTGCATCTATTCTGAAATTTGATGATGTTACTCCCTCATTCATTTATAATATTTTAATCTTTACTCCTTTCATTATATGAGTACCTATAATAGCACAAAAAAGGATTGTATACAATTATAAAATCATATACAATCCCTTGTTTATCACTTTTTCACTCCGAAATCACTTCTATAAATAATCCACCACGTCAATATACTGCATCAGCATTTCTTTCTCGTCCTCTATATGCTTTGACAATCTCTGTGCCGCAACTATTGAAAGCCACTTTTGTACGTATTGCTTTGCAGTGTCGGATTTCTCACAGTAAATATCCATATACATATCTGCAAGATTCTTATCTGTAAGTGCAAAGAGCAGGTAGGTATTTGCAGCATCAGCCGCCGCATTTCCCTGAGTGGCGTGAGACCAGTCGATTATTGACACCTCTCCGTCTTCTCCCACAAGCACATTACTTGGATTGAAATCTCCGTGACAAATCTTTGTATGCTTTTTCATTCCGTCAAGTCTGGTTAAAAGCTCATATCTTATGGTTGCATTAAGCTCCTTCAACTCATTTATCTGCCTGCTGAATTTAAGGTTCATTCTGTTAAGAAGCGGTGACGACTTTGAGTTTATATCAAGCTGAATATCCACAAACATATCCATATACTTTCTTATATTGTCCTTGTCGGACTCCATAATCTCTTTCAATGTCTTTCCGTTTTTCTTTGACATTATGATTGCCCATCCGTCATCCATAGCTTCTACAGCAAGTACCTTCGGAACATTAAGCCCTGTCTCTTCTATTCTTGCCTGATTGAGTGCCTCATTAAATACATCAGACTTTGGATGCTCGCCGCTAAATGCCTTTATAATGCAGTCATTTGTTTCATATACTTTCTTATGCTTTCTCTCTACAATAAGCTTTTTGTTTGTCAAATCCATAATCAATCTCCTTTCCAATAGGTATTATCTGCCGTAATAAGCGTCCAAATACAGCTCTTTGATCTCGCTTATAAGCGGATATCTCGGATTTGCAGCAGTACACTGATCGTTGAATGCCTGCTCACTCATCTCGTCCAATGTATCCAAGAAGTATTTTTCTTCTACTCCGTAGAGTGCTATTGTCTCTTTTACCCCTATAAATTTCTTCAACTCTTCTATTTTCTTTATAAAGTTTTCAAATATCTCGTCATCATTCTTTCCGGTTACACCGCAGTACTTTGCAGCCTCAACATATCTTGCCTTTGCCTTAGGATATTCATACTGCGGGAAGGTACCCATTTTTGTAGGAACATCAGATGCATTGTATCTCATAACCCTTGTAAGTATTACCGCATTTGCAAGTCCGTGTGCTATATGGTGGAATGCACCGAGCTTATGTGCCATTGAGTGGTTTACACCGAGGAATGCATTTGCAAACGCCATACCTGCAAGACATGAAGCGTCAGCCATCTTCTCTCTTGCAATCGGATCCGCACTTCCGTTTTCATATGCTGAAGGTAGATAATCAAATACAAGCTTCATCGCTCTTAGAGCAAGTCCGTCAGTATAATCTGTAGCCATTATTGATACATATGCCTCAAGAGCATGGGTAAGAACGTCAATTCCCGATGCCGCAGTAAGTCCCTTAGGTTGATCCATCATATTGTTTACATCAACGATTGCCATATTCGGGAGGATTTCATAGTCAGCTATAGGCCACTTTATTCCTGTATCTTTATCTGTAATGATGGCAAAAGGAGTAACCTCACTACCTGTACCTGATGATGTAGGTATTGCCACAAAATATGCCTTCTCGCCCATCTTAGGGAACTTATATACTCTCTTTCTGATATCCATGAAGTCCATTGCCATATCTTCAAAGTTGACTTCAGGATGCTCATACATTACCCACATTATCTTTGCGGCATCCATAGCCGAACCGCCACCAAGTGCTATGATTACATCAGGCTCAAAAGCTGTCATCGCCTTCACACCTTCTCTTGCACACTGAAGTGTAGGGTCCGGAGTTACATCAAAGAAGCATGAATATCTTATACCCATCTCATCAAGCGCTACAGGTAAACAACCTCCTCTCCTTTGTGCTACAGTTTTTATATTTATAAGATGCTTAACGCCTACATTCTCTGAAACGGAGTTTCCGCCCCATGAACCGCAGCCAAGTGTAAGTGAAGGTGTCAGCTTAAAGTTATACAAATCTCCGAGACCGCCATGTGATGCAGGTGTATTTACAAGAATTCTGCAAGTCTTCATTGCATTCTGATGTATATTAAGCTTCTCTTTTTCATTAACATCTATATAGATACCTGATGTATGACCGTAACCGCCGTCCGCAACAAGTCTTTCAGCCTTTGCAACGGCTTCATTAAATGTCTTTGCCTTATACATTGCAAGTACAGGTGAAAGCTTCTCATGTGCAAACTCTTCACTTATATCTACAGACTCCACTTCACCGATAAGGATCTTTGTATTTTCAGGTACATTGACTCCTGCCATCTCTGCAATCTTATATGCAGGCTGTCCTACTATCTTCGCATTTAAAGAACCGCCTATTATTATAGTCTTTCTGACCTTATCAAGCTCATCTTTCTTTAGGAAATAACAACCTCTGTAAGCGAACTCTTTCTTTACTTCGTTATATATGCTCTCCATTACGGTAACAGACTGCTCTGAAGCACAAATCATTCCGTTATCAAATGTCTTTGAGTGTATTATTGAATTTACAGCCATCTTGATATCTGCCGTTTCATCAATAATTACGGGAGTATTTCCGGCACCTACACCTATTGCAGGCTTTCCTGATGAGTAAGCTGACTTAACCATTCCCGGACCGCCTGTAGCAAGTATGATATCGGCCTCATGCATTACTTCGTTTGTAAGTTCAAGTGAAGGTACATCAATCCAACCTATTATGTTCTTTGGAGCTCCTGCTTTTACTGCCGTTTCCAAAAGAAATTTTGCAGTATAGTTTGTACAGTTCTTTGCTCTCGGGTGCGGACTTATGATAATGGCATTCCTTGTCTTAAGTGCCAAAAGTATCTTAAATATAGCTGTTGATGTAGGGTTTGTGGTAGGAATAACGGCAGCTATAACACCTATAGGCTCGGCTATTTTCTTTATTCCGAATATATCGTCCTCTTCAATCACACCGCAGGTCTTTGTGTCCTTATATGCGTTGTAGATATACTCTGCCGCATAATGATTTTTGATAACCTTATCTTCCAAGACGCCCATTCCCGTCTCTTCTACAGCCATCTTTGCAAGTTCAAATCTCGCCTTATTGGCAGCCATAGCCACCTCGTAGAAAATCTTATCCACCTGTTCTTGCGAATAGGTCGCAAATTCTCTTTGAGCCTCTTTCAGTTCTTTCATTTTGATGCTCAAATTGTCGATGTTATCCACAATAAAATTCTTATCTGCCATATTTCCTCCGACATAATAAAATATATTTCGTTATTTTTTTAACATAGTTAAATGATACTATATTGTTATTTTTTTGTCAATATGATTTTTCAAATTTTACGACTTTTATTTATTGAGTTTCTAAAGAAATAATATTATAATTTCTTTAGAAAGG
>QWCZ01000659.1_pt1 | contig 22201 bp, 21 predicted proteins | sample 1972651 | NCBI WGS metagenome assembly QWCZ01 (sample SAMN09866695, study PRJNA288562) | Human oral metagenome isolate pre1_saliva, whole genome shotgun sequencing... | isolation source: mouth | host: Homo sapiens | place: USA: California
ATTTAAAGCTGGTGATGAATTAACTAAGTTCACAAGTCAAGTAGTAGACAAGGCTAAAGGTAAAGTAGATATTAGCTTTGATGATGCTTTCTTGAAGTCAATTTTAGAAACTTCAGTATTTCAAGCAGAAGCTTACCTACAAATGACACGTATTCAAGCAGGAACAGTAGAAAATACATATCGTCATACGGTTAATGGTGTGGAAGTTGTTTCCAATACGGTTGTGACTCATACTCCAGAAGAACCCAAACCAGAAGAACCGAAAAAGGAAGAACCCAAACCAGAACCCAAACCAGAACCAAAACCAGAGCCAAAAACTCCTGAAGAACATCCGCAAGAACCAGTAAATCAGCCAGAACGAAGCTTGCCCTCAACAGGGGAGAAGGATTCTGCAGATTTACTATTGGCTGCTCTAGCAATAGGAAGCTTTGCTACAGGCTTGCTCTACAGCAAGCGCAAGAAAAAAGAGGCTTAGAATACTCTAGGAACCTTTGAAATAAGCTATTTTTATGGTATAATAACGGTAAATCGTGGAGGAGTAGGATTATGAAATTTGGGAATGATTTTTCCTGGTTATGGGTAGCTATCATTAGGATTTTTACAGCTCCCTTTTATATCGTTCTTTGGTGTATTAATGTTGTGAAATCAGCTGTCGGTATGTTTTTATTCTGGATTATAGGAAAGATATGTCTGACACTTGTGTTAATTGCGTTGTTAGGTTGTGTACACTATTTTTTTAAAGAATCCAGTGAAAAATTTTTATCAGCTATTCTTGGATGGTACTATTCTAATATTATGGGGTGGTCCCCTGAACCATGGATGACTGACGGTCAAATATTTGAAGCTCCCAAGGGGGCTGTTAGTTTCTTCCCATATCCAAATATTGAAGTTCCGATAATGATTGTACTTACACTTCTAGTAGCTACTGTTCGGACGATTTATCGTGAAGAATTTGATGAATTATAAAAATAGTATTGTGTTTGGCACTGTAGAAATCTCTGCAGTGCCTTTTGTTATAAAAAAAGAAATTAAAAGAGGTAAAACAAAATGGAAATTATTACAAAAATTATTACTGGTCTAGGTGGAGTTGGAACAGTTACGGGTCTTTTCTGGATCTGGGCTGGTGCGGTCGATTTTATTCAAGGAAGAAAGAACAAAGATAAGCAAAGACAAGATGATGGGTCTGATTCTATGACTAATGGTGTATATCTGGCCATAGCTTCTGCGGGGATTGCAGCCGCAATCGTTGCAGCACTATCTCAGATAAAATTTTAGGAGTAGCCTATGAATTTAGATATTAGAGAGCTAACTAGTTCTCTTTCCAGTTACAGCTCTGCGACAAACCAAGCTGTAAATATAATGGCTGATGCAGTCCGACCTATTGGGTATATCCTTTTAGGTCTTTTTTTCTGGTTTGAAATGGCATCGTGGTCACAAATGGTCAAGTCGAGAGGAGGTTCGCTAACCCAAAAGATTTGGCTAGAGGCCTTGATGAAGTATTTATTTGCCTTAATCATGATTTCTGCCTCATCTCAAATTTGTGATGCCATTCTTGAATTGCTTAATATTGTTGTAAAGGTAATTGCACATGTAGCACCTACTGTTAAAACAACCATTGATTCAAATATTTCAGGTGGAAAAGGTTGGTTTGAAAAACATATTATTGAATTTGTTGGCTTTATTGTTGGTAAAGTTTCTAACATTATTCTAGGAATTATTGTTTTCTTACGTTACTTGGATTTGTATATGCTTAAAGCCCTAGCTCCATTGTTAGTAGCCTTTTTTATGATGGATTCTTTACGATCTGTTACGATTAACTTCTTGAAATATTTTGCGGCATCCGCCCTTATTGGTGTCATCCTAATTATTGTTTCTGTTGTATACGATTCGATTGTGGCAACAGATCTTCTCAAGGTTACGACTGCAGACAATGGTACTTGGGGAACGGCCTTTGCTTCAATTGCTAAGGGGGTTATCTATATCTTTGTCATGGTTGGGTCTAGTCGAAAAGCCAAGCAACTTTTAGGAGTATAATCCATGTCTAGAGAAATTAGAATTGATAGATGTTATTTTTTATGAAAGGAAACTAATTGAAAAAAATTGGATCAGAATTTTTAAGAGAATTTGAAAACGAGGACAAGCCAATTATATTTGGTCTAACGACTAGAATGCTTGTTCTATACCTGTGTTTGATAATAGCTGTCTCAGGGACAATTGCTATATACTTCTTTGGTTTACCTGATTGGTACATTTATCTTTGGGATGCTCTATTTGTCGTTCCTGGGGGAATGTACGGTACGGGAATGACTAAGCGAATGCGGATTAAAGAAAAAATTAATTTCTTTTTCCGAATCCAACAAAGAACTTATGAGACAGAATTTGGAAAGGTAGGAATGTATACGAAAGATGAGTTTATTCAAAAGCAAAAGAGAAAAACTAGAAAACGCAGAAAAGAAAAGAATTGAGCGCTTGCGTCGCCAGATGAAACCTACGACGCAAAACACGATCAATTACACACATCTACATGAAGATGGATTGATGCACATTGCTCGTGAGAAGTATTCTCGTAGCTTTATGTTGGGAGATGCTTCTTACTCGACAGCTCAACAAGATGAAAAAGAGAGTATCATCGATACAACGATGGATGCTCTTAATTCATTGGATGAGGGTAGTAACTACCAGCTCCTAGTCATTAACCGTCGAGTATCGGATAACTCCTTGCAGAATATCTTGTTTGAAGAAACAAATGATGGTTTTGACGACTATCGTGAGGAACTAAATGAGATGATCAAGGAGCGATTTACAACACATGCTAACAACTTCGAGGTGCATAAGTATGTGACCATTTCAACGAATGCGGATGACCGAAAACAGGCTCAGTTGATCCTACAAGATATTGGAGTTTCCCTAGGAACTCAATTTCAGGAATCTGATATTACTTTCAGGGATATGAATGGTTTGGATCGTCTAAAAGTCTTTTCTGAGTTACTACGAGCTAACCCGTATGTCAATTTTGATTATAAAGAAATTGCTTTGACAGGTTTATCCACTAAATCATTTATTGCGCCAAACAGGATTGAATTTCAAGAAAAACGCATGATTATAGATGATAGTTGGGTCAAGGTACTTTATGCGCACCGCTATCCAAACTGGATGTCTGATCGTCTCATTCGGGATTTAACAACACTAGGATTTGAACTAGCTATTACTATCCATGCAGAACCTTATGAGAATGTTGAAATCTTAGAGAAGATTGACGATGCAGAAACAGATGCTGAAATTGGGAAACTTCGTTCTAAACGCAAGGCGGCTCAATCTGGTATCTTTGATGATGCGGTTGTTGCTGGTCGTGACCAAGAAATCTCAGAAGCTACCAAGAAGTGGCGAGACGAGATTACTGAGTATGATCAGAAAATCTTCTCTGGTTTGATTGCAGTGTATTTTAAGGCAGAGAGCCAAGAGGAATTACAACGTAATGAACAAAAGATTAAGCGTGCTGGCCGTAAATTAGGGGTAGAGTTTGAAGATCTTTATTATTATCAAGAAGAGGCTTTGAATACGATTCTACCTATCGGTGAGTGCTTTTTGAATGTGAAGAAGAATTTCATGAGAAAGATGACTACAGCTAATATTGCTACGCAAATTCCTTTTACCAACGTGGACTTGAAGTCTGAAAGCTCACTCGCTCGCTACTATGGTCAAAATCAGTTATCAAACAATATCATTACACTAGATCGAAAACGTGATTTGAACACGGGTTCAGGGGTTGTGTTAGGTTCTTCAGGATCTGGTAAATCTACAACAATAAAGGGTGGAGAAGTTATTCCAACTTTACTGAAATATCCAGAAGACCGAGTTATCATCGTGGATCCCGAAGATGAATATTCTGATATTGGCCGTGCTTTCGGTGCTCAGATGGTGGATATTTCGATTGGTTCTAAAACACATATCAATCTTTTGGATCTACCAGATCTGGATCGTTTGGATGATGAGGATGACGATCCGATTGGAGATAAGGCTAACTTACTGATGGGATTGTTTGAATCGATTCTATCAGAGGTAACAGATGCCCAGATTGGGATTATTGACCGCGTAACAGGAATGACTTATGAGCGTTATTTAACAGACCATTATACCCCAACATTAAAAGAGTGGCACCAGGTCTTGAAAGAACAACCTGAACCCGAAGCACAAGACTTAGCTTTAGCGGTAGAGACCTATACAACTGGTTCTCAGGATATTTTTGCTCACAATACCAACGTGGATCTCAATCATCGCTTTGTTATCTTTAATCTGAAGAAGTTGTCGCACAAATTGAAGCCGTTTGCTTTGATGGTGATTCAGGATTATATCTGGAATCAAATTGTAGAGAATCAAGGGAAATGTACCACATGGGTTTACTTTGATGAGATGCAGATTCTATTTAAAAATAAGGCTCAAGCAGACTTCTTTACTACGTTGTATTCACGGATTCGGAAATACGGTGCGATTCCAACAGGAATTACACAGAACGTAGAAACGCTAGCTGCTGTTGAAGAAGGTCGGAAATTGCTCTCAAATAGTGAGTTTATGATTTTACTCAAACAAAAACCCCAAGATTTGGCTATCCTAAAAGAGATTGTCAATCTGACTGATAAACAGATTCGCTACTTAGCACGGCCAAAAGCTAAAGGTACTGGCTTAATCGTAGCTGGGCCAGTTGTGGTGCCATTTGAAAATCCAATACCAAAGAATACTAAGTTGTATAACTTAGTCGCAACAGACGCTTAGGAGTCTCACTATGGATCAGGGGAAAGGCAGACCAAACACAATCGGTCATAGGTTAGATCGAAAGCTAGAAAAAGTTCGTAAGAATTACCGAACGGTTCAAGAAGAAAGTGCTAAGCAAATGAAGGAGCTAAAAGAACAAACACGTTCTAAGCGCCTTATAGTGAAGAAGAGTCGTAAACAATTTAGAGCTTCAAAGGCCAAGGTAAAATCTCTAAAAAAGGCATATAAAAGTTTACAGAAACAAGGAAAATCATTAACTCCAGAAGGTGCTAAAAAGTTAGCGTCACTCAAGAAAGAGCTGGATAAGGCAAAACTAGAGAAGAGGATTTCCAAAAAAGTCTTCAAAACTGCTCAAGAGGCTAACGGTGGTTCACGTAAGAAGAAGTTTTATCGTGCTACTAAACAGGCTTTAGAACGTTCTGCGAGTCAACAAGCTAGTTCTGCAGCGCATCAGGATGATACACTATCAGATATAGCACGAGCTAAATATAGGTATCAGGATATTCAGATTCAAGGGAAACGGATCAAAACGATTGGGAAATATAGTGGTAAACTTGGCCAAGGAATGGTTAAATCGAGCTATAGCCTTGGAAATAGAGTCTACAATAAGGCTAAGGGGAGAGGTTTCACCCGAACTCCAAGAGAGTTTTCCTGGGAAGGACAGCTATCACGTCGTATCCAGGAATATAAGAAACGTTTGGTTGCTTCTAAAACTGGGAAAGCTGCCAAGAAGGCTAGGAAGGTCTACCGTGTAGGTTCTAAACCGATTAGAAGCATTATCAAAAATCCATTTAGCTTAAAGGCTTATCTGATTGCATTTGGTCTGCTTTTGTTTCTGGCTATACTTGGTATCGGTAGTTCAGGAATTACCCGTCAAGATGAATTTGATATGAATGATACCTGGTTGTATCTTTCAAAATTAGATCGTGAAAAATCGAATGACAAGGTAGATTATTGGACAAAAATTGACGATCCGCTTTTGTACTTGAATTATAAGTATGATGATATTTCAGATAAGCTTCGTATAGACGGGAATAAATATTTTTCACAACAGAATCGTGGAAAACTTTACTTAGATACCTTATGGAAGAATTTGAATGGGGATAAAGACAATCTTAAAACGATGGAAGAGCTTTATACTAAAAATAATCTCTATAAGCTTGATAAGGACGAATTAGAGGAGTATAAAGAACTCTTAGAAATTGCTAGAGATAGCGGAAAATATATGTTGCTTCAAGAGCTAGATAATCCATTTTATACAGAAGAACAACCTGAATCACAAGCACCTCTTCAGATTATTGAGCGTTTTGGATATAAATCGAAGACGGAAGTTTTTAATGGATCTGTTTTGCAGGCTTCAGGAGGTCAGTCTCTGTTAGCTGTTTTAGATGGGAAAGTTGAAGTTAAGGGGAGTGACATAGAAATTAGTGATCAGGATTCCAAGTTTCTGTATAAGAATGTAGATACGATTCGCTATAAAACAGGCGATCACGTCAAAGCTGGAGAGATCATCGGGAAAGTAGCACCTGAAGGAAATCAAACCGTTTATTATCAAAAGCTAGAACCTGATCGATCAAATAAGAAAGATAAAGATGGGAATATCAAGAAGACCTGGACTTATGTCAATGTCGGTTTTTACTTCCAGCGTGTAGAATATACCCAAGCAACGTCTGTTGTCAGTAATATTGAAACATCTGGAGATAAAGGAAGACGTGCAAGAGCTTTTGCGGATGCAATCAAAAAAAATATACCAGAAGCAACAGATGAAGGAATCGCAGCCGTTTTGGGAGGATTTGATATTGAGAGTTCCATCACCTTTAAACGCTATGAAACAGACTTTCTAACCAATAATCAGTTCGATAAAGTTGCTAAAGAACCAACTGCAGAAAATCTAGTTGGAAACTGGGATGCTTTCCAGGCTATGTATCCGAATCTACGTTTAAATGAAAGAGGTTATCTAGTCAACGGTTTGCACTATATCGGGATTGGGATTGGTCAATTTACTGGCCCCCGTGCTCTTGCATTGTGGAATTTTGCAAAAGCTGTGAATGGAGATATTTGGTCTGCGGAAGTCCAAACAAAATTTCTTCTGGAGGAAGATGATCCAACTAGACGTGCAGCATTCAGAAGAATTGTAACATCTACTGGATCCGTAGAAGCTCTTACGGAGGACTTCTTGAACGCTTGGTTGGGAGTACCAGGTAATAAGCTTCTAGAACGACGAAATGCAGCCCGTCAATGGTTGAATTTCTTAAAAAATAAAGGAGGAGGTTCAACAGGTGTTTCTAGCAAGCAAGTTCCATCAGAATATAAAGATAAGCTACCTTATGGCCTACCTACCGATCAGGCGCTTTTAGAAGGACAAGGCTATTCAGGTAACGCTTATGAACTAGGGAATTGTACTTGGTATGTCTATAATCGCTTTGCTCAAATTGGAGTTGGTATTCATCCCTATCTAGGAAATGCCAATCAGTGGGTTGATAGTGGCCAAGCGCAAGGATATGACATTTCAACGACTCCTAAACCAGGTTCTGCAGCTGTATTCATGAATGGTGTAGCTGGGGCATCGCCAATCTATGGTCACGTTGCTTTTTGTGAGTACGTTAATAGCGATGGTAGTTTCTTGGTTTCAGAAATGAACTTTGGTGGTTTATATGTATCAAGTTGGCGTACTTTGAAACCACAATCAGGTATCTATTTTGTTACCCCTAAATAAGAAAGGAAAAGAATGTATAATCAAAAGTTAATCAAAATGGTAAAGGGACTCTTTATGGGATTCATTGCCGTTTTATGTATTATCCTGGGCTATTCTATTGCTCAAGTACAACAGAATTTGAAACAGACTAGTCAAAGACAGGAAGAGGTGAAGCAAGATAAAGAAGAGAAACAGCAGGAACAACTTTCTCTTTCTGAACAACAGGTCGAGGACTTTTTAATTGCTTACTATACAAAAAAGGATTTAGAAGAGAATCGACCACGCTATAAGCCTTTTATGACGGATTCCATGTATCAGGAAACTATTCAAGAAGAACAGAAACCAGTTAATCAGACCTATAAGGGGTATGTGGTTGACCAAGCTTTTGAATCGGGATCTATATACATTGATAAACAACATAAAATTGCTTTAGCTCAGGTTCAATATACTAGTACCACCCTAACAGAGAAAGATAATAGGGCTTCTAAGGGGCTTACTGGTAGCACTAAGGCTACAATTCGGTTGACCTATGTAGAAAAATCAGGGAAACTATTGATCAATAAAATAGAGCCTATTGTATTGACTGAAGCGAGAGGACAAAGTATAGGAACCTATACAGATACTAGCAGTTCAAGCTCGACTCCAGTTTCCTCTGCATCAACGGCAACACCTACATCTTCTGAACCAACAACCGCAACTAGTAGTAACCAATAAGGAGAATGGAATGAATAAAAAAATAGAACAACTTGAAGGTAAGCTTGAGAAAGTGAGGAAAGATAAGGAAAAAGCGCAACGACAAAAAGAAGAAGCAGATACAAAAATCAAGAATTACATAAATCAAGAAAAAGATTTGGAAGCACAACTTTTCGTCGCTATATCAGAAGAGAGTGGCTTATCCTATCAGGAAATGAAGGAACTCATTTTTCCATCACAATCAAGTAACCAAGGAGTGAACCATGTATAAAATTATTAATCAATTGACTAATCAAGAGGAAACATTTGAGCACCGAGATGACTTGTTATCAAGGCTAGAAATCATCAATGAGCGAATGAAGAGTAATAAAATAACCGGAACCTATCGGCTTTATTCTCTTAATTCTGAAGGTGAAATCTTACAAGAAATTAATCTTGAAATACCTTTTATTGGAATCATTGATCAGTTGCTGGAAAATTTTGGTACGAGTGTTGGGAAGAAAAAGAGAGGTTTTCTTCATTTTTTAGTAAAACATAAAGAAAAAAACTCCTCACTAGGAACACCAGAACCTCAACCCCAACCAGAACCAGCTCCTGAACTAGAAGATCTAACGGTAAAGAAAGAGGCGAATATGGCTCGTCAAAGAATTGCTGAGCTAGTTTCTCAGAAGCCTCAAGATGAGGTTGGAGAGGAAGTAACTTTGGAAGATAAAGATGCCTTTTCATCCGATGAGTGGACTACAGAACACTTCAGTAGACTGGATGAAATAGAGGCGATACAGGAGGAACGTGTAGAACCTACACAAGAAGTAGTTTCTAGTGTTGAAAAATCAAGTCAGGAAGAAAATGGATCTCTTCCTGCTAAACAAGAAGATAAGGGCAATGTTGAGCCTTCCTTCTCTCTTTCTCATGCGACGACAGTAGAATTGCCTTCAGAGGTCATTGATAGCTTTGAGGCTCAGACCATCACTTATAAGCAGTCTATTAAACATAAAATTCAGTCTAACGAAGAATTCATCAAGGAAGCAAACGAGGAAATTATTGAGTGTCAAAATAAAATCAATGAGTTGCGACAACAGATTCTTGCCAAAGAGAAACAAGCTAGTCAACTGAAGGATCTTTATTTCAAAATTGAAGAGGTGAGCTAAAATGGAACAAGAACAAGTGGTAGCTCAATTAGGACGGGCAACTCTTGTGACAGGCGAAATCATCTTAAAAGGACTCTTCCTGGCTAGCTCTAAGGCAGTTGAAATGTATCAAGCCAGAGGGGAAAATGTCCTCTTTACTGGTGAGACAGACTGGAATAAATTCATGGCAACGGCAGATACGAAAGAAGTCCAGCAATTACTACATAATGAAGTCAATCTCGAGGCAGTTCGAAAAGAACTTGGCCAATACGGGATTGGCTTTTCTTTTTATACACACCCTGATGGTAAGACAACTCTTGCTTTCAATGCAAAAGATAAAGGAGTTGTCGAACAAGCCTTTAAGGATGTCTTAGAAGGCATCACAAGAGATCCAAAAGGATTCAATGAGCGAAACCTAAAAAATGGGAAAACGACTTCTTTTGAGGAGAAATTGCAACATTTCAAAGCAGTTGAACAAGAGAAAATTAACTCGCTTCAGGTAAATATTCATACGAAGGAGTTTGTTCTTCCGGAAAATATCGAACCACAGATTGGAGGAAAAATGAAGTGATTACAGAAAAGAAGAAACGAAGACTTAGACCGTATTTGTTGTTAGGCATTGGTCTATTCTATCTCTTTCATTGGCTCTTTAAACTGTGGCTGTTAGCACCAGATACTGATTCAGTAACGGATGTATTTGGATTTGGAAAGCTTAACTGGATGAATGACCATCTAAACGATAAATCTTGGTTCGATTTTCAGTTTACTCCAACTTCTTTATTAATTGGTATGGGCGGATTTTTGATTGCTTTTCTGCTGTATTTGAGAGTATCGGATACAGGGACTTACCGTTATGGAGAAGAACATGGATCAGCTCGTTTTGCGACAAGAGAAGAGTTGATGAGATTCCGAGACGAAGAACCTGAAAAGAATATGATTTTTACCCAGAACAGTCAGATGGGACTATTTAATAACCGCTTGAGGTTTGAAAATCAAATCAATAAAAATGTCTTGGTATATGGAGGTACGGGTGACTGGAAGACACGAAGTTTTGTAAAGCCGAATTTATTACAAGGGAACACTAGCTTTGTGACAACGGATACCAAAGGGATTTTGATTCATGAAGCAGGAAAATCACTGGTAGAAAAAGGATATAAGATGAAGATTTTTGATTTGATTACTTTCCTGAATTCAGATGGCTTCAACGTTTTTAGATATATTCATAATGAAATGGATATAGACCGAGTGGCAGAGGCAATTACAGAGTCTCTCAACAGAAATGGTCATGAAAGTGATCCTTTTTGGCCTGCAGCCAATAAACTCTTGATGCGTTCTCTAATTGGCTATCTTTATTTTGATGGTCAGCTCGATCACTATCTACCTAATTTAGGGCAGGTCACAGATATGATTCGAGAATTGAGAAGGAATCATCCAGAGGCGGAGAGTCCGGTTGAATTGATGTTTGAAGATCTGGAGAGAAGGAGACCAGGGAATTATGCCTGCAGGCAGTGGGATTTATTCAATAAAAACTTCGATGGTCAGACACGAGCTTCTGTTTATGCCATTTTTGCGACAACTTTCTCAGTATTTGATCATGAGCAACTAAGAAAGATTATTGAAAAGGATACGCTGGAGATTGAAAAATGGAACATTGAGAAAACAGCAGTTTTTATTCATATTCCAGAAGTAGATCCAGCATATCAGTTTTTGTCAGCCCTTCTTTTTAGTACCATTTTTGATGTCTTGATAAAGACTGCAGATGTAATCCTGTTAGGTGAGCATCCAACAAAGTCTAAAAAGGATTTATTGCATGTTCAGATAGAGGCGGATGAGTTTGGACAGATTGGCAAGATTCCTAATCTGCCCCCTATTATATCTGTTATTCGGTCTCGAGAAATCTCTATTAAAATGATGGTTCAATCTCAAAGTCAGATTGAAGTATTATACGGTAAAGAGAACACGAAAACGATTATCAATAACTGTGGGGCTATTCTTTATCTGGGAACAAATGATCCAGATACTTTGAGAGCTTTATCTGAGAGATCTGGTAAGCAGACTTTGAATGATCAGAATTATAGTGAGAGCAGAGGAAGAAATGCTAGCAGTTCTAAGCAGAACTCTAAAATTGGTCGAGAGCTGTTGACACCGCATGAGGTGGCTACTATTGGTACAACAGAAGCCCTACTCTTCCTATCCAAACAAAATGTTTTTCGAGATCAGAAATTTAACCTTGATACGCATCCAAGAGCCTATCTCCTAAGCAATGGCCCGAATGATGACAACTGGTATCGATACAAGCGCTATCTAAGCGATATTGATGAGTGGAAAGCCCAGGTTGGGGAAGAAAATGTTATTCATATTGGGATTAAGGAAGTTGAGGAAGTTCCTCTCAAAGTGAGTTAGAAAAGAAAGGAAATCTAATGGAATTTTATGACTCTTATTGCGTTTTAATTGCTATAAATTGGGATCAGTATGTGTGGCTGCATCAGGAAGGAGAAAAAATAACCTGGCATGAAAATTTTGCTCATGCAGGTTTTTTTCGTGATTTTAATACAGCTAAAAGGGTAGCGGAAACTCATTTATTAGAAACTTTTGGAGCCATAGGCTTCTATAAGATTGTTGGTTTTTCTACAGATGAACTTGGCTATATAGAAACTAAGAACTAGATAGCACAATGTGTTTTGGTATTTTGTGATATAATGAATGGAGAATAAGCGATGATTGAAAGGAGTACACTAATCCTATGATATCTACTATAAAAAATTATTATGAAAGGTGGATGAAACGGCATGAACGCCGTTACAAAGAAGCTTTTGGGTACTATAACCGACGGTCAAAAGAGGCAATCTTAGCAGAATTTATAGAGTTAGAAATAAAAAAAGAGAGAAGTTCCCGTAGCTGGAAATTATTGGTAGGTCTAGTATTAACCATCATTTTTTCAAATGATTTAAAACGAATTTTAGCAATCTTATTTTCACCTTTAACAGGATTACCTACTAAGGAATTGAATGAAAGTGTGTTACTGAGTATCATTATAGCACTATTTATAGTTTTGTTATTTTTGACTATTTTGATCTATAATTTTAGCTACTCATTGTTATTGAGACGCTATCTTATTTTGAAACGTTATATAGAAGAACACTATACTTAAATAGAGGAGATAAATTTGTATAGAGATCGATTTTTTGAAGTATTAGAAAGCCCTTATACGCCTTATGTGGCAATAGAATTAATTTATGCAATAGTTGTCATTTGCTTTAATCTTAATCTGGGAAATTTAAATAAGCAACTAAAACATCATTTTGATATTGATAAAATGATAAATCAGAAAGATGTGTCAATTGCGTCTAATGTCATGTCATATGAAAATAATATATCATGGCACTTTTTGTTTTTTGGAATCTTGTTAATTATCATTGGTTTTATAATACCTATATTATTTTCAATGATAAATAAGTCTAGTTATAAGAGAGAAGAAATAAAAAATGCCATTTGGTTTATTATTGCCATAGTCATAGTGGTTAATTTCTTTTTAATTATTTCAATATCAAGAGCTCTTTTGAGTCCAATCATCATAGCAACTTTAATAGTGTGTGCGGTAGGAGCAACATTGGGATCTCTTGCAATTTCTAATACCTAAAAGTACAAGGCAGCCGTAATGGCTGTTTTTTTGATGAGGAGAATCAAATGGATTTAAAACAACTGAAGCAACGACGAGATAAGCTTGTTAGAGAGAATCAGTGGATGGATAACTTGATTAAGGAGAAAGAAGAAGAGCTATGGGAAGTGAAAGTGAGAACAATTGCGGCTTCTGAGTTAGCTAGATCGGCATTGGAATCTGCTTTACGTTCCGCAGGTATCGTAGACACCTTTTACGGCCCAGATAACGGAAAGAAAGGAAAGGAAATAGAATGAATACATTACCACAAAAACAATTTAAACGAATGAAGCGTGAAGTTGAGGAAGAAACTGCAAGAGGAATTGGTTATTTTGAGGGGATTTTAGAACATATCCCTTCATACCCCCTATCTGAAGCAGTAAAAGAGTTGGCTTTAGCTGGTTGGATTACTCCTCATACAGATGTCGTTGATGTCCAAAATATGATTGTTACAGAATCTATAAAATGGATGAACTACCAGGACTTCAAAGAAGTCGCTCCCTACTTGTTTTCTTACCCTCGAGAGCAACGAGACAAAGATTTATTGGTTCAACCAGTGAAAATCTCCAGAGAGTATTTTGAGGAATTACAAGCCAATGCTGAAGAATTATTTCACTTGAAGCAAGACTTGATTCAGGTTAATGATCAATTAGATGCTAGGATTCAGGAATTGGAGATGGATCAGCTACCCAATGGCGATCAGGTCATTGGAGTTGATCTGGAAGCCGAGGAGGTATTGTTACTACGAACTCCAGAAAATGCTCAGGTTGAGGAGTGGGAGGTTCGTAAAGATGGTTTGATCTCCGATTATCGTTCCAATCTTTCAGAATATGCTCAAATTGTAGATACTTTGCTTGAAATGGAGAATCCAGAGATTGATATGATTCTCTATGAAGAAGTAATCAACTATTCTAAGAAAACTTGGCCAGATTCAGAACCAATTCAACTTCCAGAAAATATCAAGGAACTGTTGAATCAAGAGGGCAAGCTTGATCCCTCATATTATCAAATAGCTCAGTTTGAAACAGTAAAACAAGCTTATATTTATGGGATGATTTCACCTAGTTTTCAGGAGCGTTTCCCTCATTATTCAGATTTCGTTAGGAACTATGTAGAAGATAGAGAACAATATGAGTTTTTCAACTATCGTACAGAAGCCGTCTCACTAGCTCAGGAAATTCTAGTACCACGTTTAGGAGATATTAACCAGATTTTAGGAACGAATAACCAGGAGTTAATCGTTCAAGAGGTCGTTGGTTATTCTCAAGGTGAAAGCTGGGAACTAGCTTATTTACGGGATACAAAGACGGAAGATAGAGAATCCGTTCGCTTCTATCTTGAAAGTGAGATTGGAGCTTGGTATAAGGGAAGTTTGACAGAGTTGGCTGTTATCCGCTTTGATAATATTGATTTAGAGAAAGGTTTCAACGGGCACCAGGAAGCTGTCTATTATATCGATGAGAACTTGTTGGTTCATGATAAGCTGAAACAAGCCCAACTTCATATTCCTGATTTAAAACGTTTTGTAGAAGCGGAAGAACTTGAGAGAGAACAGACACAAGATATAGTAGCAGAAAAAGAAGAGCCAGAATTTTCATTGTAGGGGGATAACAAATGGTGTTAAGCAAAGAAGAAGCCAAAAGATTATCTATTATTTCTGTTGCAGAACAACTAGGTATGGAGTTAAAGCGTACAGGGAGCCATAGCTATAACTGGGTAGAACATGATTCGTTTGTAATAGATACAAAGAAAAATGAATTTTATTGGAACTCAAGAACTGAATTTGGAGATGTCATTCAGTTAGTTCAAACCATACGAGGTGTTTCTTACAAGGAAGCGATGCATTTTTTAGAAACTGGAGAATTTAAGGCAGTCGATGTAGAAGTCCAGACGGCCATAAAAGAACCTTTTAGCTATCACTTGGAAAGATATGAGCGTCAGGATTTCAGCGCCTCTAGAAACTATTTGAAGACACAGAGAGGCCTTTCGGATGATACGATTAACTTCTTTATTAGCCAAGGGAGTATAGCGGAAGCAATCCGAAAAAAAGGAGACTATTTTGAGCCTGTGATTGTCTTTAAGTATAAGGACAACACAGGCTTTTTAGCTGGAGCGAGTCTTCAGGGAATAGTAGAGAATCGGGAGCACTATCCTGAACGTGGACGCCTAAAACAAATTATGAGAAATTCAGACGGCCAACTAGGATTTTCAATTGATATCGGAACACCAAAACGTTTGATCTTTGCGGAAGCTCCAATCGATCTAATGAGCTATTATGAGCTTCATAAGGATAGGCTTCAGGATGTTCGCTTAGTAGCTATGGATGGAGTAAAAGATGGGATTATTAGTAGACGGTTCATGGAATTGTACGCAGAGATAAATGATAAATTCTATCAAATCAATCAGAATACAGGGAAAGCTCTAGAATTAGTAGTCAGAACAACAAACTATTTTAAAGACGGTCAGCATCAGGATATGATTACCTTGGCTGTAGATAATGATATGGCTGGCCATAAATTTATAACTAGTCTGCAGGAAAAGGGGATTCCAGTACAGATTGCGATTCCACCTATTCTTCATAGAGACCAGGAGAAGGAAGATTGGAATGATTTCCTGAAGAGGGAGAATGAAGCTCCTAAGGAACTTGCGCACGTTTACATAGCAGATGAAAAGTCCTGGCATTACCAGGGCTTTTTTGAGAAGGAACTAGCTCTTGCAAAAGCGCAAGAGCTAACTACACAGGATGTAAAAGCCTTTGTGTCAGATGTCCAGCTGACAAAGGAGGAAGTCCGTCAAAAATATCAAACAATCATTAATCAAGAAAGAGGGAGAAAAGATAGTATGTCGGAATCGTACGAGAATGGAACTAAGTATGAAGCAGAGGATGTACCAAGTAGTCCTAAAAAAGATGACGGATTCGTTATTCAACCAGAAACACAAGCTATAATTGATACTGGAGAGGTCAAACAATGGGGTAAACATCCAAATATCTACTTTGTAAAAGGGCTACGTCAAGTAGCTTTAGAACTGACAGAAGAAGGAAAATTTGAACAATCATCTCAATATCTCCCTAAAACGGAGGAGGAAAAAGAGGTGGTAAACAAGTTACTGTCCAAACAAAAAAAGCAAGATGATCAGAATTCTGTATTGAACATAGATACTAGCAATTTATCTCCAGAAGATGCGGAATGGCTGAAGCAGAACTGGCATAATATTAGTTTCTCAGTAGAACCTAAAAAACAGATGGTCATTGATGCGGATAAAACAGTGACCTATGAAAAACCTTCCGATCCTGTTGGAGATACTTATAAAGCGCAGGAAGAAAATCAGAGTAAAGAAAAAGCTCCTGAAAGTTCTCAGGAGCAAATGAATGACAGGACCAGTGGTGGCACGGGTTCTTTACAGCCTAAAGCTGAAGGCAGTACCTCACCTGTACTTGAAACAAGTACCTTTGAGCAAACTGTTACCAGTCACCCGACAGACGATTAAATCAATATGCGCCGTCTATACAAAGTACAGCGTTCTGGTATTTAAATGAAGTGGCTAACAGTAAGATTAGCTTTGTTTATGCGGATCATGGAGAGGAAAATGTGCTTCAGGTGGCTTTTCAAAAGGATAACTTTATCCATCTTTCAGGGATTAGACCTTATGAAGAGGGAAAGGGAGCGGAAAATTTCCTAGATGATATTGCAAATGGTCAGGGGCATTTTGACGGTATATTGGTTAGTAATGCAGTTAAGGATAAATTGCAGGTTCTTCCCATGTTGCGGGATATTTTAGATTCACAATCTTTTATTTTAGATGATTTGAGTAGTGTTGAAAAGCTACACAATCTCAATATGAGTGAAGCTATTAAAGCAAAAGATGAAGATTTCTTACTACTGTTTAAAGATATTGGGAACGAAAAGATTCCAGCCTCTCTTATGAAACTCAAGGGAGAGCTTGCAACTAATGTTAAATCGTTGGATGAAAAGATCATCCTCGGTGTTTATAGAGAAAGAGATGGACACATTGAGCAACTCTCAATCAATGAGGAATATGTTCAAGATGGTGGCAAGAAAATGTTATCTGTCTTAAAAAATAAGCAGTATGAAGAACTCTCAAAAGAAAAGACGACCTACAATATCCGCTTTCAATGGGCAGAAAAGCATGATGGTGGGCCAATTTTACCTTTTAGCGAAACAGAGTTGATTGATTATCAGTCTTTTGCAACAGAGCTATATAAGCAGAATAATATCTATTATGACAAACATCATGCGAGTGTAAGTAATCAAATTAACCAAGTAGAAGGTGCTTACTACACACCTATTACAAAGGTTCAATTTGCTTTATACAGTCCTGACGGTGAACTGATTCAGGATAGTGTCCGTTACAATATTGGTGAGGAGATTAATCCAATCGCTCATAAAGAAAGACTTGGTACACGAGAGATGAGAGAGCATCCAGAGCTGATGAAGATAGATGGGGCATTATTCAATCAGTATCATCTGGAGAGATTGGCAAGTGAACTAGATATTTCTCAGTTCAGTTACGCTTTGGAAGATACTCCTTATGCCGATCAACTTTTATCCCAAGTATCTTATGGAGTGTTAGAAAACAGCCCGATTGGTTTTTCGGATAGTAGTCATGATAGTCGTCTTGGTTTTATCTCTTTTGATGGAAGTGATAGCGTTGAAGTTGAAAATTTATCTGCTTGGTTTGAGAAGTTGGGAGTTAGAGATTCGCCTCAAGAACAAGTAGCTCTTGTAGAAAAATGGCAAAAAGAAGTGAATGATTTATCAGAAAAAGTTGAACAAACTATTGCCAATGTTCGAGAAGAATTTGAAAGATTACAAGTCAAAGATTCGCAAGAGACACTAGATAATCGATACGAAAAAATTTATCAGTATAACCGAAAAGATGAGAGGGATCGTGATTTGGATGGTGATGGTATTTCCAATTCTGATGAGATGTTGCAGGGAACATATCCATACAACGGTGCTTCTAACCTTCATAAAAAACAGGAAGATAGAGAAAGAAGGACAGATGTTGAAGCTGAAACTGGAGCTATTATAACCGATGCAATTGCTACTAAAAGTTCAGAACAAACCATTTCCCAGTTAGTTGCAAATAAAGATACAAAAGCTTTAGCTGAACACTTGAAAGAGGGAATGAAGAACTATTTAGATTCAGAACAGTTTAAATCATTCTTGGATACGATGAGTAAGTTTCACAACTACTCACTCAACAATATTCATTTGCTGAAGATGCAAAATCCTAATGTTTCCCGTGTTGCAAGTTTTAATAAATGGAAAGCGGATTTTGACAGGACAGTTAAAAAGGGCTCAAAAGCTCTGAAGATTTGGGTTCCGTATCAAGTGAAAACTAGCATTCCTGTTCATCAAAAGGAGTTAGATTTTACTCCAGCTGAAAATGAAATGGGAGAGAAGGAAGTCACTGTTACTCGATTCAAGTTAGGGAATGTCTTTGATGTATCTCAAACAGAAGGAAAAGAATTGCCAAAAGCAATTCATGAATTGACTGGAGATGTTAAAGATTATGAAGATTTGTACCGAGCAGCCAAAGCTGTTTCAATGGATAATCAGATTCCTATTAGTTTTGAAGAAATTAAAAGAGAGAGCGCAAATGGTTATTACTCTCCAGATGAAAATCGAATTGTTATTTCAAAAGGATTAAAGGGTCAAGAACAGATTTTAAAAACCATTTTTCATGAAATGGCTCATGCAGATTTACATAGAGGAAGCAATGCCCAATATGGGGACGACCAATATCGTAAGCAAGAATTACAAGCTGAAAGTGTAGCCTATGTTGTAGCTAATCATTTTGGTTTTGATACGAGGAGTTATAGTTTTGGATATTTGGCTATTTGGGCAAAAGATAAAAATGGTTTTGAAGATATGGTAGAACAACTGCAGGTTGTTCAGAAAGAAGCAAAAAGTTTGATTGATCGGATGGATGCTAAGTTAGAATTAGTGAAAAATAAAACTGTGACGAAAGATAAGTTTGCTGATAAACTCCAACAAGCAAAAGAAAAATCTGAGCAGTTGGGGAATCAAAAGGCGGAGGCTGTAAAGCAGGTGGAAGAAAAAAAGTCCCTGAGCAGCCCTCAATAATGGAGGCATTAGTCCGTAGGAAGAAAAACAAAAAAGGAGAAACGGAAGATGATTGAACATCTAAAACAAGAAACTTTTGATCTTTTAATGGAGATATTTTTTGAGGATGAGGCTACAGATTCGCCAAAAGTGAATGAAGTTAACCAGCACATTTCACGTAAGGAATGTCTCTACATTCTTCGTAGAGATATGCGAATTAAAACAAACTATGAGCTAGAAGAAGTAGAAATGTATCCCGTTGCACTTAAAGAAATTGAGGGAATGAGTGATGAACGATTTGAACAACTAAAAGACGAAATTCTTAAAATGGAGATAGTTGATACAATGGAGCTTCTACTGGAAGACTTAAAAGTTTAGTCAAACTTTTCCCTCGTTATAGAACAAGATTCCTGCTTGCAGGGATTAGGGGATTGGGGATTTCCCCAAAGATTTAAAAAGTCAAGAATAGTCAGGGATTGCACCCTGACTAACTTTGACCTTTTTAAAAACAGCATTTGGATATCCAAGTGCTAATCTTGCCAGAAGAAAAGGGGGCAGCCCCCCTCAGTCAAAAAATAGCAGAATAGAGGTGTAATGTTTTGGAAAATGGAGAAAAACGCAAAAGGCCAGTTCAAAAATTAATCAGATTAACTGAGGAAGAAAATCGGTTCATTTCAACAAAGGTTACAGAATCTGGAATGACAAATTTTAATGCCTTTGCCCGAATTATGTTGATTATGGGTGAGGTCAAAATCTTAAATTTTGAAGAATTGAGAGAACTACGTAAGGAAATAAATCGGATAGGGGTCAATATAAATCAGGTCGCAAAAAAGGTAAACGAAGATGAACAGGCTAGTCTAAATGAATTGAGTCAGATTCTTGAATTGCAGAAACATTTGAAAGATACAGTCAGCCAATTTATCCAAAAACAGGAAAATCAAACAAAGGATCAAGAGCGATGGTTGTAACAAAGGTTCTTCAGATAAAGGGTGTAGCTTCTTTAGGACGGTCTACAAAATATATTGAGGATGAAGCAAAGACGGTCGAGCTGACTGATACAAAAAGTTTAAATAATGCTTTACGCTATATTGATAATCCATCTAAAACAAGTTTTTTAGAACAAGATGAACAGCTGGAATTTCCAGCAGTGGTCAAAGATGGTCGAGTAGTCAAGCAACTTGTATCTACTTATGGAATTACAGATGCTAGCACAGCGACAGAAGAATTTCTTTTGACCAAAAAGAATGCGGCTCAACGAGCAGGAACAAAAGAGCTATCGGATATTCAAAATCCGAATCGAGTGTTGGCTCATCATATCATCCAATCATTTTCTCCTGAAGATGATTTGACTCCACAAGAAATTCATGAGATTGGCCGAAAAACGATTTTAGAATTAACTGGTGGACAATATGAATTTGTCATAGCGACTCACATGGATAAGGGACACATTCATAATCACATTATTTTCAATTCAACTAACTCTGTTACCTTAAACAAATTTCGTTGGCAGAAAAATACTGCTAGAAGTCTATTTAATATTTCAAACAAGTATGCGGATTTAGCTGGAGCTAAAATTCTTAAAGAGCGATTATGGAATAATCGAAAAACCTATCATGCCTATCGACAAAAAAACTCTTTTCGCTATGAGATTAAATCTCGTTTAGATTTCCTTTTAAAACATTCAAGCTCCTTAGAAGATTTTAAATCTAAGGCCAAAGCTTTAGATCTTGTTGTTGATACTTCAGGGAAGGAAATAAAATATCGTCTGACTGATCGAGATCAAACCAGAAATGTTAGGGATCGCACTTTGTCAAAAAAAGGAAATTATTCTTTAGAGAAAATTTCTGAGAGAGTGGTTGCTAACGAGGTAACCTTATCTGTTGATGAAATAAAATCTGAATATGAAAAGATGGTGGCAGAACGAGAAGATGATTTTGAAATGAGAATCACAGTTGAAGAATGGCAGGTGATGGAAGAAACGAAAAATGGAATCTATCTTGAAATGGAATTTGGGATTAGAAATAAGGGAACTATTTTGATTCCAGCTCATCAGATTGAAAAAGCAGAAGATGGCTCTTATGAAATTTTTATCAGAAAAAATGACTTCTACTATTTTGTTAATCCTGAACACGCTGATAAGAATCGTTATATGAAGGGAGAAACAGTCGCTTCCCAGTTGTCGTATGATAATGGAGAAATGATTATCCGAAAAAATCCTAAAATCTCAACTTTGGATCAGCTTGTTCGTGAATATAACTATCTATCCGCTCATGGAGTGACAGAAGGACAGCAATTTGATGAATTGTTAAATCGTTTTGAAGAAGAACTAGAAGAAGTAGATAACTTACTTGATAAATTAGATCAACGCTTGGGTGAGCTTAATAAAATTCAGTCTGCATTTCTTGCATTGGAATCAAGCGTTCCTCAGGAAGTGAAACTAGCTATTGCTATTATGAAAGACTTGAGAGTAGATCCTAGCACTCGCAAATCTGAGATTGATAAGCTTGTTAAAGAGGCAACCTTTGAGCGCCAGGCTTTGTATCAACGGGTAGAAGCAATTACAAAAGATTATAAGTTACATCAAGACATTGAGAAAAATGTGGAACAGCGAAAGGAGAGAGAATCTTTTTTGTGAAATAATTATAAATATAATTATAAACATATTGACAAATATAATTATAATGGTATAATAGAAATATAGAAAAAGGGATGGAGAAATAGAATGAAGATTATCACATTTGCTGCTATTAAAGGCGGTGTTGGAAAAACAACTTTGACATTTAATTATGGAGAATGGTTGGCTAGGAAAGGCCATAAGGTTCTCTTTATAGATTTAGACCATCAGTGTAATTTGACTCAATGCTATAATATTTACGAAAGTAAGAATACGATTGCGAATGCTTTCAAAGGAGGTGACGTGGATATTAAGCTAGTCAAGGAAAATATCAGTCTAATTCCAGGTTCAGTTCAGCTTGATACGGTGGAACGAGATCTGGAGAACAGCGATAAGAAAAATATGTTACTTTATCTTTGGCTAGAGGATAACTACGAAAAGAAAAAGTTGGAACAGTTTGACTATATCTTGATTGATTGTAGACCAGACTTTGCGACAGCTACTAAAAATGCTGTTGCGGTCAGTCACGCTATTATTAGTCCCTTGACTCCT
>QWCZ01001436.1_pt1 | contig 21877 bp, 19 predicted proteins | sample 1972651 | NCBI WGS metagenome assembly QWCZ01 (sample SAMN09866695, study PRJNA288562) | Human oral metagenome isolate pre1_saliva, whole genome shotgun sequencing... | isolation source: mouth | host: Homo sapiens | place: USA: California
AGCCGTACCCACGTAACGATTGGTAGCCAAGTTTTGGAAGAAGAAGTAACCGGGTTTCGCATCGTTCTTCGTCACCTTCCAGATGTACTTCAAGCTCTTGTAGTCGAGCGGAGCATCCTTCTTGTAGGTGATGTCGCCACCCTTGTAAGTCCAATGCAGTTGCTTGTCCTTATCGTTCACCGCACCACCGTCGTAAAGTGCACCGTCGTCATAGCCGGTACCCTGCGAGCGGTAGGAAGTGAGGATGTAGTAACCGGGCTCGAGCACCTTACCCGAGGTGGTGAAGGTGGTGTAAGCCTTGGGCAGATCTACCACGAGCTGATCGATCTCGTCGTCGGTAGCCGTTGCGCCACCGTTGAGGATCTCTTGCGACTTGTTGTAGAGTGCCATGAAGGCGTCGTACTTCGCCTGGTTGTACTCACCGATGTTGTTACCGCGGGGGAACTTTTCGGAGAATTCATCCACGTTGAAGTTGGCACCGAGCGATTCGGCGATCACAGCCTGGAGGTCTTCCTTGGCAGTGAGCTCGTTGGCGGCGTATACCAACCACGCGTTGCGGTTGTAGTCCGTGCCCTTGCCGGCATCGCCGGTGAGTGCCGTCTTGGGGCAGGTGAGCAAGAAGTTGTACTCGCTGTACTTGTCGTCCTTCTTTTTCGCTTCGGGCGAAACGAGCACGACGGTGTTGTCACCATTCACAAAGGTGAAGGTGCTCAAGTCAAGATTCTCGTTGTTGGCACGAGCTTCTTCCACGTAAGCGCGAACGCCCTTGATGGTTTCGGTTGTGTCAACACCGTCAGCCTTGGCATGCGTCCACTCGTAGGAGTGTTCGGGATCCTTGACTCCAGTGACTTGCTTCACTTCGATCTTCCAAGCACGATCCGTAGCGGAGGTGTAGAAGTTTTGGTTCGAAGGATCTGCAAGATACTGGTTTTCGTTCACGCCTTTGCGCTTGAGGTAGAAGGTCTTACCGTCCCCCGTTGATTCAAAGACGAAAACGTTGTCGAGCGTCAAGCTGGTCGTTGTGGTGAACTTCTGTCCGGCGAGGAAGCAGTTGCCGTTCGCAGCTTCGGAGAACGCAGGCTGAAGCACATACGATTGTCCGGCTACGATGTTGGTCACTGCACCATCGTTGACGTTAGCACCCCAATGGCGAGCAGACGCACTTGTCGCTCCGGCCACCAGGAGGGCGGTCAAAGCAAACAAATTGCAAACCTTTTTCATTGAAGATTTAACATTAAAGTTAGACATAGAGATAATTCGATGGGACACGATGCGACTTCCATGTACCTCCCCCATCGAAAACAGAAGGGTCACGGAAGTTTAGTGCAGGGTGTTCGTGCGACAAAGATAGAGAAAAAAAACTACACATGGCAGATTCGCATCTAAAAAACGACGAGTTTCTGCCCGACAGCACTGCATTTTATACTTTGTCGCCCCTTGTGTTTTTTGAAAAATCTGAATGATTTCCGCTGGTTGCGTTGGTGGATTAACTGAAAAGTGTTGAAACTGTCCTCGTGTTTTTCCGGTTTCGTGTGGGAGAAGGGGATGCTTCGGCGCGCCGTTTGTGCCGTTCCCCATGTCTGTTAGGTAAACGACGGAAAGGGGTGCCGATGCTCGGTGGGAGACAGTGCGTCGATGCCGGCCGACGCCGCCGTTGCGGAGAAAAAACGGCCGATGTCGCTCAGCAACGCCGCATCGTCGGCTCCCCTCCCTTCACTTTGTGGCCACTCTGCGCTGAGAGGCGTTTCTCACGCGTGCACGTGTCGCGCGATCGCACGCGCACTCCACTCGAAGTTACTTTTTTTGCCTTCACTTCTTCACCCATGTGACGCAAATGTTTGTGCTCCATGTGATTAGGGGTGAAGATCTTTGCGCAAAGCCTTCACCCCCTCGGTGGGTCGACTGCGTGAGCGGAAGTTCACGCGCCGTTATTCCATTTTTCCTCGCGGCGATGCCTTATTTCGCGCGCGTTTTCGAAGAAAAACGGGCTGTTTTCCAAAGTCGACCGCGGTGAAGGATGAAACACCAAAGTCTTCACCCTTATTGAGGTGTCATTCAGTGCATTACGCAATGTGGGTGAAGCGGTGAAGGCAAAAAACGAAAAAGCGTGGACGCGCGCGCGTCATGCGCGCGCGAGGGCGCTCTGTCTTCACCCTCGCGATCGGTGTACTCCTTTCGGTGCGCCCGTGAGGGGGCGCGCAGCGGTCGAAGGGCAGTGGGCTTATCGGCGTTGGGCCTCGAGCGACAACGAATCGTGGTGCTCACGCAGTGCACGCAGTGCCGTCTCGATCATGCTGTCCCTGCCGCGCTGTCGGTCGTCGGCCGAAAGGTGGGCGCGCACATCCGGTGCGATGCCGAACTCCGTGTGCTCGCCGTGCACGTCGAGTGCGGGACTCGCCGAGAAGCGAATGCTCCACCCGCCCGGCAGTTCCGAACTGAAGGGCATGCCCGATCCGCCGCCGGTGCGGTCGCCCACCAGCAACACACCGGGCAGGGTTTTCATGTACATGGCAAAGGAATTGGCGGCGCTGAAGGTGCGGCGGTTGATGAGCACCGCCACAGGTTTCTGCCACCGCAACCCCTTGAGGGGACTGAGGCGCACGGGTTTCGGTGTGGAGAACGCGTCGTGTGCGGGGCCTGTTTTGTGCATGATGTAGCCCACCGTGACCGTACGATTGGTGAAGATCGAAGCCAGCGTTTCGGCCGAGGTGAGTTGGCCGCCGCCGTTGCTGCGCACATCGACGATGAGGGCGTCGCAGAGAGCAAAATGCCGCATGACTTCGTGCAGATTGCCCGCGCCGATCGCCACGTTGAAGGAGCTACAGCGGATGTAGCCCACATTGCCCGGCAGCACCTTGTATTGGAGTCCCGACGCAGTGCGATATTCGTCGGCCGTGCCCAGCACCACGCGCTGCAAGGAGTCGTCGAAGTCGGTGGGGTAGGCCTCGTACCAATTCGTGTAGCGGGCCGTGTTGAAAGGAGTCCAGAGGTTGACATGCCCGTCGCGCAGTTCGTCGCAGAGGTTGGCCAGCACTTGATAGAGCGCTTGCGACGACATGGAGTCGGACACCTGCGGGGCGTAGCGGCGGTGCACCTCGTTCCAGTCCAGTCCGTATTCCTTGTGCTTGTAGTCGAAGAAGCAGTAGTGCTCATCGATGATTTTCCACAGCGCTTCGAAGTCGCCGCGCGGTGTGGAGGGCAGGTCGTCGGCCTGCACGCAGGCGGTGAGCGCGGTGAGCAGCAGCGGAAGCGAGAGGAGGAGGCGGAAGAGATGTTTCATCGGGGAAGAAATTGGACCAGGCGCGAATAGCCGATCACGAAGGTGTGATTCCAAGCGTGGCGTTCCAGTCGGTTGACGCAACTCTGACGGATGTCGGCTTTGTAGCCCAGGGTGATGCACGCGCGGCGCAGGGGAATGCTCACGGTGGAGAGAAAGCGCAGCGAGGGGGCAGAAAAGGGCGTGGTGGGCACGACATTGCGGTCGGTGTGTCCGAGCGAGAAAATTTCGTAGTAGGACTGTCCGTAGTTGGGCGTGAACATGAGGCCCAAGAGGGGCACTTCGAGTTGCGAGCGCCACACCCAGCGGCGTCCCCACAGGGTGAAGGGGTGGACGAGCGCGCCGGAGAAGGCCACGTCGACTGCGGCGCGTGCCTGTGCCGGGTTGTTGCCGTTGCGCTGGTTGTAGGTGCCGCCCAGGTGCAGCGCGCCCATGGCACCCACGCTCCACTGCCAGGCAGCACGGGGCGCGGTGAGGCGTCGGCGCCAACCGGCGTCCATTTGCAGCTCGATGTCCAGCGCGGTGCCGTTGCCGGCCGGATTGGTGGCCGAGGTGCCGTTGAGGTCGAAGAGCGTGACGAAGGCATTGCGCCCGCCGCGCCCGCTGTGGCGCTCGCCGATGCGGGTGAAAGAGAGGGTGGTGCCACTGTAATTCAGCGGCGAGAGGTAACTGTCATAGAGGCTGTTGTGCCCCACGCCGAACAGGTAGGTGCGTTCCACGCGGCCGGTGAGTGTATCGGCATCGGCGGGGTGCTGCGACGATTCAGCGCGGGCGAAAAGCGGAAGGATAACCCACCACGCGAGGAGGAGTGCTTTGCGTGTCATGCGTGAAATGTAAGGGAGATTCGTTGCCATAGGCGTCCATGGCCGTGAGGGCATAGTCGGCATCGAGCAGCGAAGGCAGTGTCGGGCTGTAGGTGAAATCGGTGCCGCTCAGGCGAAGGGCCACGGCCACAGGGCCGGTGGGGGTGAGCCGGTAGAGGTTGTAGTGCACGGGGGTGGCATCGGCCACGGCGTTCCAGGTGAAGCGGAGCGCGTGGTCGGTGCGCCGACACTGCCACTGCGGTGCGGCGGGCGCAATGCTGTCGAGCCAGGTCATGGCCGGCGGGAGCTGAGGTTGCGCGTAGTGGTCGTGCACGAAGTCGAGTAGGCCTTTCACGTTGTTGAGCAGGAATTGACTGCGGAAATAGGCTTCGCCGGCAAACCCTTCGGCGTGAATGAAGCGGAGTTGTCGTGCGATTTGCAACAGCGACCAGTTGCGCTCTTCGGGGGCGAGCTGGTAGGCGCCCAGCCCCGGTGCCACAGGGCGGCCGTAGGTGTGTTCCTGCCAGTTGACGGCGAAGGGGTAGAAGTGTTGCCCGTCGAAATACATCATCGGAAAGAGCCCGTCCATCCAACCGCGGCGCAACCACAGTTGGGCATCCTGCGACACGGCGTCGCGAGCATTCCAGCCTTTGGACGATTGGGCGGGCAGGTCGGCGTATTTGCCGATGGGAGCACAGGTGATCTTGACCCACGGACGAATGGCGCGCACGGTTTCACTGATCAGTTGCACGGTGCGGTTCACGTTCTCGCGGCGCCATTCGGCTTTGGGACGGTGATGGCCGTAGCGGGCGTAGGTGCGGCGATCGTCGAAGGGAATGGAGGGTTCGGGGTAGCGAATGTAGTCGAGATGAATGCCGTCGACGTCATAGCGACTGACGATTTCACGAACCAATTCGGCCAGATATTCGGCTGTGCCGGGAACGCCGGGATCGAGTTGCCATTTGTCGCCGGCGCGGGTGCAGAGTTGGGGCATGCGTGCGGGGAGAGACTGGCGTCCGAGGCGTTTGGCTTCGGCCAGCGTATTGCCCGGAAAGGTGACGAGATAGGCATGCAACTCCATGCCGCGGCGGTGCGCTTCGTCGATGGCGAAACGCAGCACGTCGTAGGGCGGTGCCACGCCGGGCGTGCCGGAAAAGGCGCCGTCCCACGGCTCGATGTGCGAGGGGTAGGCCACGGTGGCGCGAATGCGGGTTTGGAACAGCACCGTGTTGATGCCGGCGGCTTGCAAACCGTCGAAAATGCGCGAGAGCTGTGCTTTCTGCTCGAGGGCTTCGGCCGCTGTGCGGGCATAGTGGCCGGCGGGCCAGTCGAGTCCGCTGTAGGTGCAGAGCCACACGGCGCGCACGCCGCGGGCCGGAGAGGGAACCGCGGGGGCTGTGGGCGTTTGTGCTGTGGCCGAAAGGGAGAGGAGGAGAAACAGCAGGGAGAAAAGGAAACGCATGGGGCGGGAGAATGGAAAGGGGGAGGTGGGCGTTTAGCGCAGGCGGTGGTAGAGCGGGAGGAGCTGCTCGGCGAGCTCATCGCCGGCAGCGGCACGCAGACTGTCGAGCTGACGACGGGCTTCGTTGCGACGCCCGAGGTCGAGGAGCAAGGTGGCGCGGTGCACTTGCAGCGGGCGGTCGTCGGGACGCAAACGGAGCAGGTGCTCGAGGCGTTCGAGTGCGGTGACTTTGTCGCCCTCGCGCTCTGCAAGCTCGGCGCCGACAGCCAGCGCGGTCTCGTCGTCGGGATGCCGCAGCAAGGCGGTGCCGAGATGGAGCAGGGCTTCGTCGCGGTGGCCCTCGGTGTAAAGTTGCAGGGCGATGAGGCTGTGGGCGCGTGCATTGTAGCGGTCGGTTTTCAACACGCGGCGCAGCGCGGTCAGGGCGCGCTCGTCTTGGTGCAGGCGCCGGCAAGCTTCGCTTTGAAGAAAGAGCAGGGTGTGGACCTCGTCGGTCGTGCGCTCGCGTCGGTCGGCGAGGAGGGTGTCGACCCATTGGGCCAATTCGTTGTCCTTGCCTGCTTCGCTCAGACATTGGGCCAGCGCAATCTGCGCTTCGCCGTAGTCGGGACGATGGGCCAGGAGGTCGCGAAGTCGTCCTTCGGCATCGTGCCACTGTCGGCGTGCCATGAGAATTTTGGCGATGTTGAAACGCAATACGTCGTTGCCCGCCGCGTCGGGATCGTGCCCTAGGGCTGCTTCGAGGGCGCGCTGTGCCTGAGAGAGGGAATCAGCGCGCAGGGCGGCGAAGGCTTTGCGCACCTCGTGGCGGTAGGCGGCGGTGTCGCGCGGTGCGATGGTTTCGACCGGGCTCGACAACGTTCCTGCGCTCCGCGCGAAGGTGGGCACTATAGCGGTGAGGATGCCGCCGGCGGTGACGAGAGCGGGAAACAAAAGGCGAGGGAGGATCATAGGGCACTGAGGTGATCGATTTCGCTGAACACGGCTTCCGCTTCGAATCCGCGAGAGGCAGCGAAGCGGGCCAGCTTCTGTGCGGCCAGGTAGGTGGCGCGCCGATCGGAGGGATCGAATTTGAGCGTGCGCAGTTTGGCGGCGAGCAGGTCGCGGAGGGTTTGCCGATATGTTTTTTCGTCGATTGCTTCCTCGAGGGCGATGGCGATGCTTTCTCGACTGATTCCTTTGATCCGCAGTGCGTTGCGAATTTTGATTCGCCCCCAACGGGCGAAGGCGGCCTTGTCGTGCACGAAGGCGCGGGCGTAGCGTTGCTCGTCGATGAACTTTTCGTCCTCGAGGCGTTGGAGTACCCGATCGATGAGGTCGGGGTCGATGTCGGCTGCGCGGAATTTCTTCTCGAGATCTCCCCGACAGGTTTCGCGTCGAGCGCAGTAGGCACCGGCACGACGATAGAGTGATTCGAAGTCGTTGGATTTCATCGTTTGATCAGTGCGCGGATCACAAACCAGGCATGGTGGGCGAGGGCGGAGAAGAGACCGTAGTGGTGGACCATGATGCGAAAACGCTCGCGCAGGGAGGCTTTGTGATGGCGGGTGGTGAGGCCTTCGCTGAGGTAGTCGGCGACGACCGTGTGGGTGTTGAACAGCGGGAGCCGGCGGCGCTCGGCTTGTTGCATGAGGCGAATGCACCAATCGTAATCGGCCGAGAACCGATAGCGCAGGTCGTAGGGGGTGGCACGCGCCAGGTCGGTGCGGGCGAAAAAGGCTTGGTGGCACACGAGCATGCCGTTGACAAAATCGTGTCGGCGAAGTTGTTCGGGCGGACTGAGGCGTCGGGCACGGAGAAAGGTGCCGCGGTCGTCGACCAAGTGGGTGTCTCCATAGAGCACGGCCGGAAGTTGGGCGGGATCGGCGAAGGCGGAGAGTTGCGAGGCGATGTCGGCCAGGGTGGTGGTGGCGTGAAATTTGTCGCCGGCGTTGAGAAACAGGATGTAGTCGCCGCCGGCTTGCCGCAAGGCTTTGTTCATCGCGTCGTAGAGTCCTTTGTCCGGTTCGGAACGAAACACGAGACTCCGTCCGTCTGTGATGCCGCGGTAAAGGGCGGCGTATTCGTCGACCATCCGGCGGGTGTCGTCGGTCGAGGCCCCGTCGATGATGAGGTGCTCAATGTGAGGATATTGTTGGACGAGTACGCTGTCGAGGGTGCGCCGCAAGGTGGTGGCAGCGTTGAAGCATACGGTGGCGACGGTAAAACGGATCATAAGCAAGAGGAAGAGGACGAAGGAGAGGACGAAGCGTGGGCGAGGGCTTGCCGGTAGAGGGCAAGATAGCGCTGGCCGACGCGGTCGAACGAATAGTGATCGAGCACTTTGGTGCGTGCCGCCAGCGCCAGTTGGTCGTGGTTGGATGCATCGAGCATTTGGTGCAAACCTTCGCAAAGGTCGTTCGCGTCTTTGGCGGCGGCCACATAGCCGTTTTTGCCGTGATCGATCATTTCCGGAATTCCTCCCACGCGGAAACCCAAACAGGGGATACCGCAGGAGAGTGCTTCCATGATGGTGTTGGGCAGGTTCTCGGAAACGGAGGGGAGCACAAAAAGTTGAGCCGCGTTGTAAATATTGACGATGGTGTCGACCTCGTAGGTGTAGGGTGTGGTGAACACGGGGATGTCGAAGGCGGCTCGAAACTCTTCTGCGGCACCGCCGAGAATGAAGAGGGCTGTGTCTCGGCGGTGTTCCGGATAGGTGGTGAGGTATTGCCGGAAGGCTTCCACCAAGTAGGGCATGCCTTTGTTGAGATTCGTGATGCGCTGGGCGACAAAGAGCACGATGCGCAAGGAGGGGTCGGTGGGCAGGCCGAGTTGTGCGCGGGCTTTCGCACGATCGCGGGGAGCGAACACGGTGGTGTCGATGGGATTGGGAATGTCGACCACGGTTTTCCCGTGAGTGAGCGACGCACTGCGCGCCTCGCCGGCGAGCCATCGGCTGCATGCCACGAAAGTCATGGGGGCTGTGGCATAGACCGCTTGTTTTTTCGACCAAATGCGGTGCGACAGGTCGTGGGGCGAACCGCCGTGCGGAAGGTAGGGACATTGTCCACATTCCTTGCGGTAGCGGGTGCAAGACAAGGCCAGATGACAAATGCCGGTGACGGGCCAGATGTCGTGCATCGTCCAAAGCACGGCTTTCCCGTCGCGAAGTATGCGCTGCAACTCGTTGAGAGAGAGGAGTCCTTGGTTGATCCAATGCAGATGGATCACGTCGGCGCGTCGATAGGCATCGGTTTCGGTGACGTTTCCTCCCGCTACGGCAGTGTCGATGGCGAAAAGTCCACGCCGTTGTCCGCGCAGATGGAAGAAAATGCCCAACCGTTCTCTGATAAACGCCCACTTCATGCGCCACCTTCCGCGAAACGTATGAATTTTCGGGGAAGACGTTTGTCGATCGCGCACCAGCATTTCAGCCTCGACACCGATATGGGTCAAGGCCGCTTGCAGACGAGAAGCGGCAACGGCCGCTCCGCCGGTTCGTTCGCTGGTGTTGATGATCAGAACGCGCATGGGGATAGGGTTATTTGGACAAAAGTAGGAAGAAAGCCCGATATGACCAAATTTAGAATCGAGTAGTGGCGCCTTCATCTTGCGTTGAAGGCGCCACAGGTTTCGGGGCGAAGGCAGCGTCGCGTTTATTTCCGGAGAAAGAGCAGCACGCAGGGTTCCGTTCCCACGTTGTAGCGTTGTAGGAAATCGCCGTTGTCGTTGTAGACACTGACCGTTCCGGGTTCGGTGAAGCGAGTTTTTGGATCGAGCGTGCCGCGAGAGGCCACATAAATGTTTTTGGTGTGCGGATCGACTGCCAGTGCCGTCGGATCCAGGGGAGGTTGCACTTGTCCGAAGTGCGAAGCGATGGTCGTACCCGAACGCGTGTCGCGCACTTCGTATTGCACGGTGGTTTTCCCTGTGGACCAATCGGTGGTGGAGCGAACGAGATAAATGCGGTGTCCGTCGACGGCCGCGAGATTAGCCGAGGCAAAGACGGCGGCTTGGTCCTTTTGGTCGATACGCCAGATTTCTGCTGCGTGGGTGGCGTAATCTCCCTGGCAGGCCACGAAGAGATGACCGAAATCGTCCTTATAAATCCGAGTGGGGTTCATGCCGACACGAATTTCCCCGACCTGTTCGAGCGTATTGGGGTGAAGTTTCACCACTTTGAAGCCTTGCTTATACCCCTCCTTGTAATTATAGCCGTCGCTGATCGCTACATATATATAATTGTCTTGTGTCGATACGCCAACCGGGTTCGGGCCGACGGCTACTGTCCGGTCGACGGTGAGCGAAAGGGTATCGATACGCGAGACATTCCCGTCATTGTTCGATACGAAAACGTATTTTCCCCATGCTGCCACCCCTTCCGGCGTCGACGTGGAAATCGATCGGAGCAAGCGGTGAGAGGAGGCATCGACGACCTGCACTAAATTACTGCCGTAGCAAGGAATGTAGATCTTAGCTCCGTGTTGGATCGCCTCCTGCGGCGCGTCGCCGAGCAATTTCCCATTGACGGAAAGAAAGGCGTCGTGGTTCACCGTTTGGTGTTCGGTGTCGATCAGCGTGTAACCGCCCGGCAGACGCGTTGCCTGGTTGCCTTGGCACAACACCAGGACTTGCGAGGACGTCCCTTCGCCGGCAGGCGAGGTCGGCGGAAGTTTACGCTCCTCGTCGGCGCAAGCATTCAGTAGCAGCACACCCAGGAAGAAAAGTAGGCATGCAGAAATTCGATGGAAGAAGGATGAGCGTGTCATGGAGGAAATATAGAAATAAAAGATGAAAATTGCAGATCAATCATCGCCGGTCACCATTCGAAAGTGGCATCGACGATCCAAGTTCTTCCCGGCAAGGGATAACCGCGAATACTTTCGCGCTGTGTGTCGGTGAGGTTCATCCAGGTGGCGCGCAGCGTCAGAGTCGAAAAGCCGATGCGGCATTTCCAGCGTGCCGCCGCATTCCATTCTGCGTAGGGCGGCAGGCGCGAAGCGGCAAGATGTTGTGGAGTGATGCGATCGACAAAGGCATCTACCGAAGCTTGCCATTGCCACCGACCGAAATCTCCCCCGGCGTGTCCTCCTATATTCAGGCGGAAGGCACGTTCGTTGTGCAGCTGCGTGTTGCCATAGCGAAAATAATAACTTTCGGCGAATGTCGGCGGTCGAAACGTCGTTTGTATCATTGCGCGCGCCCCCATTTCGATTCGCCGTTTCTTCAAAAGAGTGGCCTGCGCCCCTCCTTGCAGCGTGAAGCAGCCCGCGTCAGCCGCCGTGCCCAGGTTGGTCGGGTCGTTCTGTCGTGCCGAATTGAACAGATCGTGGCGTAAGAGCCGCAGCGTGGCAGTCCACTTCGGATCGCGGAAGCGCAGCGAAAGGGCTTGTTGCACCATCGTTCGTCCCGCCTCGCGTTCGTTCTCTCCGGTTTGATGCAGTACAGAGCGCGTCGCATCCATCACATAAGCCCATTGCCAATGAGACGACAAAGTGTGCGCCGTCCCCACCGAAATCCAGCCTTCTTGTTGTCGGTAGCAGTCTGTTCGTCCGCCGTTGGGGTATTGCGGATCGCGCGCTTCGTAGAATTTGTTTTTCGTGCTCCATTGTGCCGCTGCCGTCCACTGCCATGCGCCCTGTCGCCTCGACCACCGCCCGTGCAGTGCAGCCTCGTCGTCGTTCATGCACTCCCCCTCTTGCACTGCATAGAGCAGAACGGCACCGGGCAGTTGGCGTCGAGCAAAATTTCCCCTGAATCCCCCTTCGGCGTTTCCCCATTTCGCAGTGGAGGGCGCCGACCAGTGCACCGTCGGAGTCCATCGCCGGGTTTCTGCAGCGTGGCGTCGACGAGTTTCGCGCAGGTTTCCGTTGTCGAAGACGAAAGGAAAATCGTTGTCCGCCTTTTCGCCGTCGAGGTGCAGCTGCAGTTGTCCGGCGGGCGTGGAGAAAGACGAAACGGCTCCCGCAGCCCGATAGCCGAAGGCGCCCACCGTCGACCAGATGCGCAGCGGTCGCCGCAGGGTGGTGAAGTGCAGGGTGCTCGCCCCCAAAGCACGAACCGGCACCGGAAGTTCGGGAGCTTCGCCCACATCGATCGTCACCGCGTTGAGGCGATGAAGGGAGAAAGGCGACACATCGATCGTGGCGTTCTCCGCGTCGCCCATCGGAAAACCGTCGACGAACACGGCGGTGTGGGCGGCGCCGAGTCCGCGAGTTCCCACAGTCGCCGAAGTACCGAATCCGCCCAACGAGCGCACCCATACGGCCGGCAGCGTGTGGAGCACGTCGACCACGTCACCCGTGGGCATCCGCCGAAACGTCTCACCGTTTTGAGAAAAACCGGCGACGCGCACACGCTCCTGCTCATTGCGGGGCGCCTGCACCTTCACTTCCGGAAGGGCGCGCAGCGAATCGTTGCACGTTGTGGCGCCGAACGCATCGCATGCCACTGCCGAAAGTCGGCCGCGTGCAGCGTGTCCGGACAGCGCCGAACCCGCAACGGACATCGCGAGGGCGGCCGTTGCAAACATCCGCTGCATGCGCCGCGAGAAGATTTGTGGGAAAGGATAGTCGGTCAATACACGAAAGTTGCTAACTTTGTGGAGAACAAAATAGAGAATCTATGGAACTTCAATCCGCACTTTCGGCGCTTCATGTCGCCACCGATCGCTCGGCTGTGGTCGCAGCTTTGCAAGACATCACCGCCCGCTTGTTGCGTCGCGGCGTGTTCGAAGTCGAACGCCAGCGCAACCATTTCGGCGAACTCTATGTGCATCGCATCGGGCCGTTGGCTTCGTCGCACTACAAGATGGACAACCGCGTGTGCGTCGGGCTCAGTTTGTCGGACAGCACCGATTTCTATTACAGCGCCTTGATTCGCAGTGCCCGCTTCTCCGACGGGAGCGAAGTGTTCGGGCCGAACAACGTGCTCACGGCGTGGGCGCGTCGCATCAACGAGCAGACACACACCTTGTCGCCCGCCGTGCTGGACCACCTGCGTCCCGGCGGACATGATCTCGTACCCCTGTTCCCACTCATGGAAGAGAAGGCGGCCTTGCATTTCATTCCGGCTTCCGAAGCCGACGACGACACCACGGCTCCGCTCATCTTCTCGCGTCGAGAGGGACTGGGCGACAAAGACCCGGACTATCGCGATCTGCCGTTGCGCGGGGTAGTTGGTCCGCTGCATGCCGACCGGAAATATAAGGACAAAACCACACTTTTGCGTGATTATCTCGAAGCGCATGCCCTCACCGGCGAAGCGGCTTGTGCGGCGGCCCGCAGTTTGGCGGGCAGTGTCCCGTCGTGGGTCAAATCGCTTTGACCGGGCATATGGATCGCCACCGTGAATCTCCGCCGGGCTCCCGCCGCGCGCGCCGGATTTTGAGGCTTCTCTCCATTGGAGCTGCCGTCGCGGTCTATCGGATTTTCGACCCGGTGCAGACCGCATGGATGTTGCGTTGCCCCACCCGCCAGTGGTTCGGTCTCTCGTGTCCTCTCTGCGGGGCGCAGCGCGCTGTCCATGCTGCACTGCACGGGCAGTGGCAATTGGCCTGGACCTACAATCGCTTGCTGCCGCCGGTCTTGGTCTGGTGCGCACTCGTTTGGTGCGCGCAATATCACGCCGCCACACGTCGTTGGCACGAGCGGTTCACTTCTCTGCGCGCCTGGATCGTCTATGCCGTTTTGCTGCTCGTGTGGTTTGTTGTGCGCAATCTTTTCGGTTGTTGACGCACGGCCCGACGAAGCACGCACCATTATATTTTTTACCCCGCCCACTGCACATCGGTGTTACAGTGGGCGGGGTAATTGTTATGCATTGAGCGGCGTGTCAGACGTAGAGATCGTCACGTCCGAAACGCACGAATTGCTCTTCATTCGCATGCTCCTCTCCGTCCTGCCAGAGCAGACGGTAGGTGATCACTTGTGCGATGTAGAGAATCGTCAGGGTGAAGAAATAGCCCACGCAGCAAACCACCAAACCGGCTCCGGCGATGAGGCCGGTCACGATGCCCAAGCCCAGGAGCGGCCAGAAGTGGTCTGCAGTCTTGTCCCACGAAGCACGCAGTGCTTCGCCGATGCCGGCTTCGGGATGATCGATCAAATAGATCGGGGCGAATACCCAACGCACGGCGAAAAAGATACCCAGAGCAATGAGAAAAATCAATCCAACGTAAATCGCAAGCCCGTAAACAAATTGACAGCCCACCACTTTCAGGTAAACGATAGGCGACAGTCCATGATCGAAGCGGTAGCGTCCGCCGTTGTTGCGAAGAATCTCAAGAATAGAAGCAAAGATGCTTACGCCAACCACACTGTTGATGATGAGTTGTAAGAACGAGGAGGCGAGAATTTGGCCGATGACAGCGAGCTGAAACAGGTCCTCATGTTGAGGAACTCCAACACGTTGAATGCTTGAAACGATTCCACAGAGTACTCCGGCAGCGAACAACATCGCCGCCATGGGGAGTCCATACTTCTTTGCGAATTCAAAGGCCTTGCCAATAATGTCGCCGATACTAATGATTATCATGAAATGGTTGAATAGGTTTGCCTGCAAATGTACGTATTTATAAAAAACAATCGCTCCGACAGCCGATATTTTTTTGGCGTTCGGAGCAAAAAAAAGGAAGCTCGTCAGAACTTCTTCATCTGGGTGTCCGGAGACACGTTGCTAAAAAAAGTAGGCCGCAGCCCGTTCTCGACTTCCCCATTTGGGAAGTGAGAGGTCGATGTGTGTCGGCCGGTTTACTGCTGTGCTTTGAGTGCACGGAGTTGGTTGTAGAGCGATTGGCACATCACGCCGTTGCCCATCGAACGATATCGAGCAATGCGATACTTCAGTTCGTCGATCATAGTCTTTTGCTTAGTCATATTGTTGAGTTTTAGTTGAACATAGAGGCGCTTCGCACCTCGTTGAAGTTGGTTACGTCCGCGAGACGTAGGGAACTGTAGTTTATCTCTCTATGTCTTTGTAGTAGTCCCTTTGTCTCGTTTTCGTAGTGCAAAGGTAGAGTCGTAAGCGACGAAAAACAAGAAAAAAGCAGAGAAAATGCACTTTCGGCGATGCGTTGGGGCGGCTTTGAAAATCGGAGTTGACAAGCTTTCGAGTCTGGTGCAATGAATCGGTGCATCCCCATCCGGAGCGCTGTGCTGACAGGGTGGAAAGGATCGAAAAAATCAAGCGTTTTGGGTTGTCATCTCGAGTTGTCAAACTTATTTTCCAGCCTTTCCTCTCTTCTCTCGAGAACGAGTGTGCAGCCCTAAGTGCGGTGAAGGTTCGGCGCGATAGAAAATCACGCTATATAGGATCGCGCGCGCATGCGCGCACATCCTGTTGTTTGTTTTTTTGCCTTCACCTCTTCACCTCTGTGCCGTAAGATGATGTGCAACAGGGAATTAAGTGTGAAGACTTTGCTAATTTGCCTTCACCTTTTGGGTGAACAGTTGTCGGGTATCTCGGATGGCTCGAAAAAGGTGGGTGAAGAACGTGAACTTGGTGTCCGTGTGGGTGAAGGCGGTGAAGATGCAAAAGCCTTCACCTCTACGTATCTGCCTATCAGGAGAATAGGGTAGGGTGGTGAAGGGTGAAGGCTTTTTCTTGAAATCGACTGATGTGCGCGCGTATGTACGCGCGCGAAAGTGGGCGAGTTCAGACTGAAAACGCCCAATGATTTTTCAAAAGTCGGGAGGTGTTTTGTGCTTTCTCCCGAAAGTGGAGAAAGGTAAGGAGGAGCAACGAGCGAGAGGGCGACGGAAGGGAGAAAACGCGCAAGACGTTTTCTGTCGGTGCACGACAATCGGGAAGTTCATGCCGAATGTCTTCCGCGGCTTCCCCGAGCATGCACAAAAAATCCCTTTCGATGTGCACCGAAAGGGAAGTCCGCAAGAAAAGTGCGCCTGATACTCAACAGCGGCGGATGGTGGACGGTTTTGCTGTGTTCCCTGCTCTGTGCACTCCCGCTCAGTGCCCGGAATAAGATTGCGGATGCGATGAAATCGGACAAAATGGAAGTTTTTGCGTCGAAAAACGTAGCTTGGACGAGTACGCCCGTTGGACAGATGGCCGACCTGGCAGTGCCGACGGCCCAGCCTGCGATGGTGGTCATTGCTGCCGACGGCAAAGAAACCGAAGAAACGGGATATGACGGCAGCGCGCCACTGCGGGTTCGTTTTGAAGCCCGTGCCACCGACTACGGTACGCGCACACCCCTCTACGAATGGCAGTTTCACCGCGAGGGGAGTTCCACACCTTTCCTCGTGCGCTACGACGCCAACACCGGTTACGAATTCACCGAGAGCGGCACGTTCACCGTCCGGCTGTTGATCTCGTTTGTCGAGAACGGCGACACGGTGACCTATACGCAGAACGATGCTTTTCGCATAGCCATCTCCGAAAGTAAACTCGAATTTCCCAATGCCTTCACCCCCAATGGCGACGGGATCAACGACGTGTTCAAAGCCAAGGAGGGCTACAAAAGCATTGTGCGCTTCCGCGCATTGATTTTCAACCGCTGGGGGCGCAAAGTCTATGAATGGAGCGATCCGGCCGGCGGTTGGGACGGCCGCATCGGATCGGCCGAAGCACCCGACGGAGCCTATTACCTCAATGTTGAGGCGCGAGGTGCCGACGGTCGCAACTACCACATCAAAAAAACGATCAACCTCCTGCGCCGCTTCGACGAACAGCAGTCCGGCGGCACGCATTGATGGGACGGACAACATGACAGCACAAGACAAGACTTTTCAACACGGTAAAATTGAGGTGCTCGGTGCCCGCGTGCACAACCTCAAGAATATCGATGTAGACATTCCGCGGCATGCGCTCACGGTGATCACCGGACTGAGCGGAAGCGGAAAGTCGTCGTTGGCCTTCGACACCATCTATGCCGAGGGTCAGCGCCGGTACATCGAGACCTTTTCGGCCTACGCGCGTAATTTCCTCGACAACCTCGAACGTCCCGACGTGGACAAGATCAGCGGGCTCTCGCCCGTGATCAGCATTGAGCAAAAGACCACCAACAAAAATCCCCGTTCCACCGTCGGCACGGTCACCGAAATCTACGACTTCCTCCGCCTGCTCTATGCGCGAGCCGGCGAAGCCTATTCGTATGCCAGCGGTGAGAAAATGGTGAAATATACCGAGGAGCAAATCATCGAATTGTTGCTCAGTCACTATGCCGACCACCGTGTCTATCTCTTGGCCCCTCTGGTGCAACAACGCAAGGGACACTACAAAGAGCTCTTTGAGAGTGTGCGCAAAAAGGGTTTCATCAATGTGCGGGTGGACGGCGAGTTGCGCTCACTGGAAACCGGGATGCGTGTGGACCGCTACAAGAACCACGACATCGAATTGGTGATCGACAAACTCAAGGTGCAGGCCAAGGACGAAGAGCGCCTCAAGAAGAGCGTGCAGCAAGCCCTTTCGCAAGGCGACGGACTGATGCTTGTGCTCGATGCCGACGATGAAACCGTGCGTTATTACTCCAAACGACTCATGTGTCCCGTGACGGGACTGGCCTATCGCGAACCGGCGCCACACAATTTCTCGTTCAACTCCTCGCAAGGGGCTTGTCCCAAGTGCAAAGGGCTGGGCGTGGTCAATGTGATCGACCGTGAGAAAGTATGTCCCGATCCGAAACTCAGCATCAAGAAAGGTGCGCTCGTTCCACTCGGGAAATACACGAAAACCCTGATCTTTTGGGAAATCGAAACCGTGCTCGAACAATATGGTTTCACGCTCGACACGCCGGTGGCCGAATTGTCGGACGAAGCACTCGATGCCGTGTTCAACGGAACGCCCGAGTTGCTGCGTATTCCCGCAGCACGCATGGGGCGAACCGACGATTATTACGCCGATTTCGGCGGCGTGGTAAAATACATTCGCCAAATGGCCGATGCCGAGATGACGGCCGCTTCGCAGCGATGGGCCGAACAATTCAACACCACGGCTTGCTGTCCGGCATGCCACGGCGCACGACTCAATCGCGAGGCGCTGTCTTACAAATTCGGCGATAAGAACATTGCTCAGTTGGCAGCGATGGATGTGGCCGAACTGAAAGAGTGGCTCGATGGAATCGGCGAAAAACTCACCGGCAAGCAGCAAGCTATCGCTACGGAGATTTTGAAAGAGATCCGTTCGCGCCTTTCATTCCTCCTCGATGTGGGCCTCGATTACCTCTCGCTCGACCGCACGGCCATGACGCTATCGGGCGGTGAGAGCCAACGCATACGATTGGCCACCCAAATCGGTTCACAACTGGTGAATGTGCTCTATATTCTCGACGAACCCTCGATCGGGCTTCACCAGCGAGACAATGTGCGACTGATCCATTCGCTCGAACAATTGCGCGATACCGGTAACACGGTGATCGTGGTGGAGCACGACAAGGACATGATGCTGGCCGCCGACTACGTGGTGGACATCGGTCCCCGCGCCGGTCGCAAAGGCGGCGAAGTGGTGTTTCAGGGCACACCGGCCGAAATGCTCAAAAGCAAAACCCTCACGGCAGAATACCTCAATGGGAAGCGGCGCATAGCCGTTCCCTCTGTGCGCCGCGAAGGCAACGGGAAGGTGCTGCGTATCGTGGGGGCGAAAGGCAACAATCTGAAAAACGTCATGGTCGATTTCCCACTGGGAACGCTCATCGGCGTGACGGGTGTATCGGGATCGGGCAAATCGACCCTCATCAACGATACCCTTTATCCCATCCTTTCGCAACACGTCTATCACTCGTTGCGCGAACCGCTGGCGTATGAGCGTGTGGAGGGACTGGAACACATTGACAAGGTGGTGGCCGTCGACCAAAGTCCGCTCGGTCGCACGCCGCGTTCGAATCCGGCCACATACACCGGTGTTTTCGACGACATACGGCAGCTCTTTGTCAATCTGCCCGAATCGAAAATGCGCGCTTACAAGCCCGGTCGCTTCTCATTCAATGTGCGTGGCGGGCGCTGCGAAACCTGCAAAGGCAGTGGCTACAAAACCATCGAGATGAATTTCTTGCCCGATGTGTATGTGCCTTGCGAAACCTGCCACGGCAAACGCTACAACCGCGAGACACTCGAGGTGCGCTTCAAAGGGAAGAGCATCGCCGACGTACTGGACATGACGATCAACCGCGCAGTGGAGTTTTTTGAAAACGTACCCAATATCTTGCACAAAATCAAAGTGTTGCAGGAAGTGGGGCTCGGTTATTTGAAACTCGGTCAATCGTGCACCACGCTCTCGGGCGGCGAAAGCCAGCGAGTGAAGTTGGCTACCGAACTCTCCAAGCGTGACACCGGCAGCACGGTGTATATTCTCGACGAACCCACCACGGGGTTGCATTTCGAGGACATTCGTGCACTCATCGACGTGCTCAATCGCTTGGTGGAGAAGGGAAACACCGTAATTGTCATCGAACACAACCTCGACGTGATCAAAGTGGCCGACTATCTCATCGATATGGGGCCGGAAGGCGGTCGCGGCGGCGGTACGGTGGTGGCAGCCGGCACACCAGAACAAGTGGTGGCAGCCGGAAAGGGCGACACGGCACGTTTTCTCAAAGACGAACTCGAGTAAGTCCATACGACTTCCCCTGGTTTTGCCGGAGGTGAGCGGACGGAAGAGGAGCTTCCGCCGATTCCCAGCATTTTTTCTCGGCGAAGAACGTAGAATCCTCGATTTCATCGAATGATTCCGCAGGCTGAGACGGACTTCGCTTATCTCCTCCCCCTCTTTCCCTACGAAATAAAAATCTCCCATTCATTAACCCCTAAATTCTTTCCCATGTTCGAAGGACAAGTTGGCCGTTTTCGTGCTGTTCCTCCAGGATAACTTTGGATGGAGTGCCGCTCTCGCCGGGTCGTACTATTCCACATTCCTGATGTTCGTTTATTTCCTCCCCTTTATCGGAGGTATTCTCGCCGATAAATTCGGTTACGGTCGCATGGTGACGATCGGCATCTCGATCATGTTCCTGGGCTACCTTTTGTTGTCCTTCCCCTTGGGCAACGGTACACCGGCTGTGATCGCCATCATCGGTGCGCTGGCACTGATTTGTATGGGAACGGGACTTTTCAAAGGAAATCTCCAAGTCATGGTGGGCGACCTGTACAAAAGTCCGGAATTGGCCGGTAAGCGCGACGCGGCCTTCTCCATTTTCTACATGGCCATCAATATCGGTGCACTCTTCGCTCCGAGCGCGGCCGTGAAAATCATGGAGTATGCCCAAAATATCGGTTTCTCCAAGGCCGACAGCTACCACTTCGCTTTTGCCGTGGCCTGTGTTTCGCTGATCATCTCGATGCTCATCTATTTTGCATCGCGCTCCACCTTCCGTCACGTCGAAGGAAAGCAAGAAAAAGCCGATTCCACCGAAGAAAACAAGTCAAAAGAAGAAACTGTGGAACTTTCGCCGGCCGACACGCGGGCTCGCATCGTTGCGCTCTGCCTCGTTTTCGCCGTGGTCATCTTCTTCTGGATGGCATTCCACCAAAACGGACTTACCTTGACCTATTTCGCTGCTGAGTTCACGCAGAAGACGTCGACCGGTATCCCCTCGATGCTTTTCGATGTGCGCACTTTGCTCCTTTGCATCGTGTCGATTTACGCGGCTTTCGCTGTGGTGCAGAGCAAAACCACGCAAGGTCGTGTCATTGCCACCGCGGTGGTGCTCGTTTGTGCCGCTTTGCTGATCGTCCTTGGACTGAACGTTCCGGCCGAAACGAAAGTGGCAGCTCCCATCTTCCAGCAATTCAATCCTTGTTTCGTTGTGGGACTTACTCCGATCAGTGTGGCGCTCTTCGGCTGGTTGGCCGCTCGCGGCAAAGAACCTTCTGCACCGCGTAAAATCGCCTATGGTATGATCGTGGCTGCGATTGGTTTCGGTGTGATGATCGTTGCTTCTCTCGGCATCAAGCCGTTGGAAGAACAAGTGACGGAGAAATTCAATATCGATGAGGCGACGAAAGAGAAAATCGCGAATATCGACAAGGAAGCGCAGAAACTGATTGATGATCGTACGGCTCGTTTCAACGAAAACAAGGAGAAGATCCAGGCTGAATTGAACAAGCGCCAAAAGCAAGTGGATGAAACTGCCGCGGCTCAGTTGAAAGATGTGACGGATCCCAAAGAGAAGAGTGAGATCACCAAAAGCGTGACCGTGCTCAAAGCCAACAACAGTTGCCAGTATGATCAAATTACCGAAATCGCTCGTTTGGGTTATGAGAACGAGGTGAACGGCATCAAATCGGCCGCTGCACAACAAAAGATTCAGGCGCAAACCGTCGGAAAGATGGCCAAAGCCGATGTGGAGGCTAAGATCGAAAGCGGCGGTCTCCTCGTTTCGCCCGGTTGGTTGATCCTCACTTATCTTGTCCTCACGTTCGCTGAGTTGCTGCTCTCGCCGATGGGCATTTCGTTCGTCTCGAAGGTAGCTCCCCCCAAGTACAAAGGAATGATGATGGGAGGTTGGTTCGTGGCCACGGCCGTCGGCAACTTCCTCACGGTCATTCCTGCACTGCTCTGGTGTAAAGTGCCCCTCTATGTGGTGTGGACCACGCTGGCCGTGTTGTGTCTCCTCTCGTTCATCTTCATCTTCTCGCAGATGAAGCGTCTGGAAAAAGTGGGTTAACCCCTTTTCCTATCTACAAGAAAAAGCCATCGCAAATCCTGCGATGGCTTTTTCGTTGTTTACCATTGAAATCCAACTCCCAATTCGGTGAAATCGGCCTTTAATCGGTGCGCTTTGATACCAAACTGCACCGACATGCCCTTCCATCGGGGAGGGGTCCAGCGCACCCCCACTCGTTCGTAGTAAGGCGTTTCGTCGAAAGATTGCATTTTCCCGGTGTGTAGGTACATGCCCAAATGCACATAAGCACTGAAATCACCGTAGTACGCCTCGTGTTTCAGCGCAATCCCTCCCGACCAGCAACTGTATTTCGCCGTAGAACCTTCGGGCACTTCTCGGTTTTGCAGTGTTTGCACGTAAGGGGTGTAGAAAAGATCGGCCCCCAGACCCGTCGCCCATCTTCGTGCATAGCGATACATACGGTCCAATTGCAGATTAGCCACTGCATAGCGTTTGAAATCACCAGTTCGGTATTCCGCATCGGATGGGGACGTGGCATACTGCGTGCGCAACCAATCCTCGATCAGTGTGCGCACGCCGACACTGGCACCGATCCGCCAAAAAGCCCCCTTGACAAAGGACGCTTTCGGCACGTTGACTTGAGGAATCCCGGTTTCATCGAGATCATATTGCAAACTGAGCGTCGGCAGCAACGCGTTCAACCCTTTGTTCGGTCGGTAAGTCGCCCCGTTGCTCACGTGTCTGAACGCCAAATCACCGCGCAAACTCCAATG
>QWCZ01000826.1_pt1 | contig 21786 bp, 20 predicted proteins | sample 1972651 | NCBI WGS metagenome assembly QWCZ01 (sample SAMN09866695, study PRJNA288562) | Human oral metagenome isolate pre1_saliva, whole genome shotgun sequencing... | isolation source: mouth | host: Homo sapiens | place: USA: California
ATTGTGAAAATCCTTTATAACCTCAAAAAGCTTATCTACCGGAAAGTCAGACAAAAGATTTTGAAAATTACCGAAAGCAAGTCCCGACTCATAGAATTCATTTGCCGACTCCACCTTCTCATAACATACGGTATCTCTTATAAAGTCATATGCTCTCCAAATATCGCCTTCACTGTCTTCATAAAAATAATTTCCGTTATCAGTATTTATAAGATTTAGAGTCTCACGTGTGTAATCTCCGCCTCTTTTTATTATCTTATCTTTCAAAAATGAAGTAACAAGATATATATTTTCCATAAGCTTTTTCGGCTCTTTAAAGATTGACTTGTTTACCTTTTGCAAAATAACTTTTCTGTTGTCATATTCAAGCAGATATGTATCGTTTATATGTCCGTTGCCGTACTCGCAGTCCCCTTTTAGATTGCCGATGCCGCTATACTGCTTAAGAACTTCTGCTAAAGCCATAATTATTTTCCCTCTATTTCAAACCATTTTATCTCGTTCGGAGCAAGCACAATATCAAAACTGCTCTTATCTCCCTTATATATGGTGCTCTTTTGCTCATTGTAAGTATTGTTTACCACACAGAATTTATTATTCTCAGGATAAGCGTTCACTTCCACATTTTCATTGCTGCCAAACCACTTGTGAATATTTTCTTCATCATGTGAAGCCCAAAGTATCGCTCTGTAAAGTAATCTTGTATTTGCAAGACTGTAAGGGAGTCCGCTTATATATACACATCTTCCTTTTTCACATTCTTTTGCAGCAAGCTCTACAAACTTACCCTTCTTTGCCAAAATATCGGTTCCTTCAAGTGCATAAATCTGATGTAGCCTGTCTCCGAAATCTATATCACCGTTCATACCCTCAGTTATAAAATGCGGTATTACCTCGGTGTTGTACTTACCCCTGCCCAGAGTAAATCCGTTTTCAAGCTCCACTCCAAGCTGAGTTGCAAGCTGTAAAATCCTTCCCTGATAAGGATATCCGCTCGGTTCTCCGATTCCTATAAAACCTCCGCCGCTACAGATAAACTCTCTGACTGCCGACAAGATCATCTCATCCTTCCAGTATCTTCCACCACATTGACCTGTCTGTGCGTCACCTATATTTATAATTACATCAAAATTTTTGAGTACATCACTGTCTTCTATTATATCGTCAAAGCTTATAAAACTTACATCAAAAGGTGCTCCACTGAGTGACTCTATTACACCTGCATACGCTTCATTCTCCTTGTGATATATGGCATGATGTACCATATGATTTCCCCATGCTTTATACCTTCCCCAACTGCTTAAAACTGCAACCTTTTTAAAAGAATACGCCATGCATCCCTTAACATTTTTATAAAGCTCTCTAAACTCGTCACATACCAGCTTTGCATAGTCTATAAAATCGGGAAAATCCAAAGTCAGCTTCAAATATCCTCCGTAGCCTATCCTGTCCACAGGTACTCTGAGAATTGCCCTTCTTGCCGTAATCCAGTTTTTCATAGCCTCTTTTACAGGGTCGCCGCCCGGATGGAAAGTATCGGGGAAAAAGTAAGGCAAAAGCCTGCCCTCAGTATATTTGACTCCCTTAATATCACTGATAAGCCTGAGTGTCTGACCGTTGCCTACACTTCCAACCACGGCATCCAAGCCGATAGTTTTAAAATCATCCATATAAGGCTCAATACCTATCCAGTGGTCACCCAAAAACATCATGGCTTCCTTGCCGTACTCATGTACTATATCCACCATTTCCTTTGCAAGCTTCGTCACTTCTCTTCTCTGGAAATCTATAAAATCAAAGTATTCCTTGCTCGGTACTCTGTAGGTATTGTTCATATATCCCTGATCTATTATATATTCAGGTCTGAATCTGTATCCCACTTCTTTTTCAAACAAGTCCAATATATACGGGCTTACAGAGGCTGAATATCCGTACCAATCCACATACTTTTGTCTTGCCAGCTCATCAAATATAAGTGTGAACTGATGAAAAAATGTTGTAAATCTGATCACATCAACTTTGGGATGATTTTCAAGGAATTTTCTGAGTCTTTTCATTGAATATTCACGTGTCTTAGGTTGGCGTACATCAAAAGTTATCTGTTTTTCAAAATCTTTCCAACCGTTGGTCACCGCATTGTACATATGTACAGGATCCCATATGATGTACGCCAGAAAGCTTACCGTATACTCGTGATATTTCTTTGCCTTAATGACCACTTCACCGTCTTCATAATGCCATTCCTTGCTTCCAAGCGACCTGCCTAAAGTCCTGTCCATGACTTCCCACCATCTCTTTATATCGTCATGGTCATTTACTTTCAATAAGTCCTTATGCAGTCCCTCCATCAGATTGATTCTAAGCACACTGTCATCAGCCATATGGAAGTCCGTCATCACATACATCTGCTGAACTTCATCCGGATTTTTCTTTGCCCATGCATTATCTTTTCTGGTTGTATAATATGTAGCATAAATTTTTGCGTCAAGCTCTTCTATCTCCTTAGGCATATCCGTACCGTCACAGTCTCTTACGGCATCCGCTCCCCAGAGCTTCATAATCTTTTTTGTCTCTTTAATTATATCTACATCTGTAGGTATTGTTACTCTCCCCTTCAATATTGACCCCCTTAAGTTTTCAATAAATTTTTACAATAGTATTAAGTAAACTATAATAGTTTGACACAAAAATTTCAACTAAAATCTTATCCATTTTATACTAAAATAATAAAGACTCCCCGTAGGGAGCCTAAAATCAGCTTAAGAAATTTATAAAGAATGTAATTGTAAGACTGTTCAAAAAGTCTGCAAACATACTTCCGACTATCGGAACAATTAAGAATGCCTTTACTGAAGGTAAATACTTCTCGGTTACAGCCTGCATATTTGCCATTGCGTTCGGAGTCGCACCCATACCGAAACCGCAGGTTCCTGCCGCAAGCACCGCAGCATCATAGTCACTGCCCATAAGCTTAAATACGATAAATCTTGCAAATACGAACATAAGTACTGTCTGTCCTGCAAGCAATATAAACAACGGCAGAGCAAGTGAGGCCAACTGCCAAAGCTTAAGTGTGATCATCGCTACACCTAGGAATAATGAAAGACATATGCTTCCGAGGTCATTTATCTCGCCCATATGTATTCTGAACTTATCCGTATACTCACTGATATTTCTCATTACAGCCGCAACTATCATAGATCCGATATATACAGGGAAGGTCATACCCGTCTTTGAAAGTATAAATGATATAACTGTTCCGATACCCATTGCCAGTGCAAGCTGATATACCGCCGGAGCATACATAGAAACTTCTCTTCTATGCTTTATCTCCTCTTCCACAAGAATACTGTCATCTTCATATACTGCGGTAGCTGTAAGGTTCTTCTTTTTTATCAGACTGTTTGCAAGCGGTCCTCCCATCAGCGAACCTGTTACAAGTCCGAATGTAGCCGCAGCTGTAGCAAGTGTGGTCGCACCTTCCACATTCATATCTTCAAGTAAAGGTCCGAATGCTCCTGCCGTACCATGTCCTCCGATCATAGGTATTGAACCTGTACACATACCTATAAGCGGGTTTATACCGATTGCCTTTGAAAGTCCCACAGCCAAAGTATTCTGCAGTATTATAAGTAAAAGTAACAAGGCAAGGAAGATAAATGTTCCCTTTCCACCGCTCTTTAATACTTTCATATTTGCCTGAAAACCTACAGAGGTAAAGAACATTACCATACAGACATTCCTCAATGTCTCATCAAAGTTTATTTCAATAATACCCGCTGCATAAAGTATACAGAATATTACGGCAAATACCATTCCTCCCACCACAGGTGCAGGTATACAGAATGTTGTAAGGAATTTTATTCTCTCTTTCAGCAACACACCTATAAACAGTGCCAGTACAGCCACCGCCACAGTCTGGTACATATCAAGATTCAATGTCTTCCTCACTGAAGTATCGGCCTTAATCTCCGGCTTCACTCCCGTTATACCGTTGCCGCTGTACCACTTTGCCGCCGCCTTGTGGAAAGGAGCATCAATGCTGTTTAATGCGCTTTCATCAAATATATTTAAAGTATCACCTGAAATCTTATTAAAGCTGTCATGATGTACCTTAAGTAAATTTAAAATTGCATCAATATGATTTGCACTGACATTTTCATTTGCCACAAGCACCGCCATCACACCTACAGTTGTGATATCCTTGTTTATACCCTTATATGTTCCTGATTTTATTGTCGTAACACTGTAACCGTCATAGCTGTTTTCCAAAAATCTCACAGCTCTGTCATCCAGTGAAAGTATATCTATAGGTACATTGGCATCTGCAAGCTCCGTAATCGCCTTTGTCGGTGTAGCCGCCGTAACAAAAAACGCATCCAGCTCACCGTTTTTTAATGCTGTTGCGGCATCGTCAAATGAAAGATATCTTACATCAATGTCGTTAACAGTAAGTCCGTAAGCCTTCAATATATTCTTTGCATTCTTTAATACACCTGAGCCCTCTTCACCTACCGAAACCCTAAGTCCTTTAAGGTCTTCAACCGACTTCAACTGCAGCTTTTTGTTGACAACTATCTGATAGTTCTCAGTATAAAGCCCGGCTACCGCCTTGGTCTTCTTTATCGGATTGCCTTCAAACTCTCCTTTGCCGTTAAAAGCATCTGTGAGTGTATCATTTTGCACTATCGCCATATCCACTATATTGTTCTCAATAAGTCTGATATTGGCTGCCGAACCCGCACTCATCTGAACGTTCATGTCAATATTGCTGTCCTGCTTTGCCACATCCTTCAGTGCATTACCGTATGCAAAATAGGTTCCTCCGGTTCCGCCTGTCGCCAAATGAATATTTTTTTTTCCCACTTCCTTTGAACACCCTGTTGCAATCAGTATTGTAAACAACAGCACAAATATTATTCCTAATCTTCCTATCCTTTTAATAAATATCCCTCCTTCTCCTAAAACATAAAGAAAAGGGTAGCTTATGCCGCCCTTTAAAGTCACTGTCTGTAAAGACGAAAGGTATTATACAGAAAAAAAAGGATTTCGTCAAATTTAATTTGTAATATCACATATATTAATGTGCAATTTATATCTCCGACTTTCTATTTATTCAAAAATCTTACCGCCGACTTCTTAGCTTTTTCTATTTTCTCAGCGTCCAAATCTTCCACAGCCGATTGGCTTATCCACTTTTTTCCGAATAATATCTGTGCCGCTTCTATCATAATTCCACAGGCATGTAAATCAGTCTCCGCCGCGATTACAGACGCAAAACATGACTTTGTTTTTTCCTGAATCACTTCCTTGTCAACTCCGTGAAATGACAGCTGCATCAGGCTTGATGCAGACCACGCTCTGCAAAGACTGTCTTTATCTTCCGATATTTGCTTTATTAAAATATCAATCTCATTTAAAGAGCCTATCCATCCGAGCGCTATAATAATCTTTTGGCGAAGTAAATCATCTTTTATCTCTATAAGTGAAGTCATAACCGGAATAAGCCTGTTGCAAAATTCTAAGTAAAAATCTCTATGTCTCAGTTTTGAAAGAGTTTCAGCCATAAGGTATGCGGTAAATACTTTTAAATTTTCATCTTTTTCATTATTCAAAACCTCAAATAAAAGCTCCAAGCCTTCTTTATCATGTTTATAAAAACTGCCTGAGAGATTCAAGTTCGTACCTTCATCCCGGTCTTTGCAAATCAGATTATAGTGCAACTCTATTTCTTCACTTGCTCCTAAATCCACAATAAATTTTATTCTTTCGCCGTCGGGGAAGTTTTGTTTTTTTAGTTCTTCATATCTTTTTTGTAGGTCCATTATATTACTCCATACTTTTATTATTTGGTATATCTTATTACAGAGCTTTTTTATGATTTAATATTTTCAATTAACTAAATCTCAACTATTCTAAATCTTAACATACTTTGTTGAACGCCCGCTACCTGTCTGTTTTATTTTATTATTATCGTTTAATTCCTTTAAAGCACGTTCTATAGTCCTTTGCGATATATCAGGACAAAGTATCATAATATCCTTTTTAGAAAGCGGCTCTAATGACTTTTGAATAACAGATAATACTCTTTCCGGTGATGTCAATTTTTCATTTCCAATAAGGTTAAATCTTTCATCACATTCTTCATACGCTTTTAATAAAACTCCAAGCATATATCTTATAAATGGAATTTCATCATTTTCACCTGTATGCCACTTTTCACTTGATTTTTGCAACTCTTCGTAATAAGTTTCTTTACTCTCTTCAATCAGCATCTCTATACTGATATATCTTCCAACAAAATAACCGAACTTATAAAGTAAAAGTAATGTCAGTAATCTGCTCATTCTTCCATTACCGTCATCAAAAGGATGAATACATAAAAAATCATGTATAAGTACAGGTATTAAAATTAATGCCGGAATATTTGCTTTCACTGCTTTCTTATAAGCCTCAACCATTTTATCAAAATACATTTCTGTTTCAAAACTGCTTACCGGCTGAAATCTCACTTTCCTATTGCCTAACGCATCTACTTCCATACCGGTATTGTCAAGAGTCTTAAATTTCCCCTTATAATTTACATATGAATAAGAATACAGCTGATTATGGAGAGTTAAAATATCATTTTTATTAAATTCTATATATGCATAATTTTCATGAATAATGTCAAGTACATTTTAAAAATAATTTACAATAGTTTTCACTATTCGGACCTATACATTTTCCAACCATACTGTTTTCCAATCTCTTCTAGTCTTTCATCAATATACTCCCTCGCTTCATAAGACAATGCAAGCATAGCTTGCTGTCTATGAGCCTTTGCTACTTTTTCATTAGTATATTTATCCGGATTATCTCTAGTATGAATGTATGTCTTATATCCTAGAGCATCCGTAACTTCACGAAGTGGAATACCACAATTGATAGGAGCATCTATAATCTTTGCTTCTGATATAACACAATAAATCGGATATTTTTTAAGCCAATCAAATTGCTTATTCCATATTTTTTTTCTGGCATCATTATTCGAGTTAAATGCTTTAAAATATCCTTTTCCCACAATTAAAGGGCACCCCTTGCCTCTTTTATCATAAGAGTGCACACAAAAGAAGGTTTCATCTCCATCTTCTACAGTTTTTGCACTCTTTGCTTTTGCCTCTGAAAAATTCGAAATATATATTTTTTTTCCATTGTCATCAAAAGCATACATATACATCGGTTTTTTTCCATCAGCTCTGTTATTGGCTGAAGCAGAGAATTTTAATAATATATTTTTTAAACTTTTATATGATACTATTGATTTTTTTCCACCCAACGCAGAATAAACCGGATCTGTAAGTCGTTCTGAAGTATTACTATCGATTTCATTATATGACTCATTTCTATCTTCCTTAATACGTTTCGCATTTGCATCAATGGCAGCACCATTAATTGTTGTTACAATTTCATCTAAATCAAAAAGGTAAAGCTTGGTATGTAAACCAATGAGCGCATATAACTTTACTCCCGAACTTAACATTTTTTGTAATCCCTCAAGTGTATTAGAACCATCTAAGAAATCTTGTAGATACAATCTTGTTATAAATGAGCAGACTATCCCTCTTCTAGCTGCATTACATAGCAATTCTGCTGTCTTTTCAGATAAAAAAGGGCTTATAATTTTTATTTCATTCTGCGCTTCTTCAAACAATGATACTATTGTATCATAATGCTTATCTGTCACCATCTCAATCATTACAATCTCTCCAAATAAAATAATCTTATCTCATTATACAAAACATTCATAATATATGAATATACAACTTACCATTCAATATCTTTACCAAAATTTGTATTTTTTTATTTTTATTTATATTTCTACCTCTTCAGAAATCTCACCACCGATTTTCTTGCCTTTTCTATTTTTTCTACGTCCACATTTTCTACAGCAGATGAGTTTATCCACTTTTCCCAGAATAATATCTGAGCGGACTCTATCATAATACTGCAGGCATATAAATCAGTCTAGTTTGCAATTGCCAAAGCCAGGCATGCCTTCGTTTTTTCCTGAAGCAACTCTTTTTCAACTCCATGAAATGATATTTGCATAAGACTTGATGCAGACCATGCCCTGCAAAGACTGTCTTTATCTTTCAACATCTGTTTTGTCAAAATGTCAATCTCATTTAAAGATCCTATCCATCCAATAGCTATAATAACTTTTCCACTGAGCGAATTATTAATTATTTCTATAAGTGCAGTCATAACATGAATAAGTTTGCTGCAAAATTCTGTGCAAAAATCTCTATGTTTTAGTTTTGAAAGTGTTTCATCCATAAGTTATGCGGCAAAAACTTTTAGACATTCTTCTTTCTCATTATCTAAAACTGTAAACAAATACTCTAAGCCCTCTTTATCATGTTTATAAAAACTGCCGGACAGATTTAAGTTTGTACCCTCATCCCGGTCTTTGCAGATTAGATTATACTAATATTCTCACCGTCAGGGAAGTTTTGTTGTTTTAGTTCTTCATATCTTTTTTGTAAATCTGTCATAAATATACTCACTTTTTGTTATCCGGTTTATTTTCATCTTTAAAAAGCTGAAGTGAAATATTCAAATCATCAAAAATCAACATATTTAAAATGACGACAGGAATAGCTAGTATATATTTTATGACTTTTACCGCTTTAGAGTCCCTTTTATATTTTGAAATTTTCAATACCAAAAGCACAATAATCAAAAATATAAATATAAAGTAAAACAGTATATCAGCATTGGCATATATTATTTTCATATATTTACTCCTTTCCGGTATCGCCACAGTATATCAGTAAAAAAATTTTATATAATAACTTTTCATAGCCATTTTTGCATATTTGGCTATGAAAACCGGATACCGGCGAGAATAATCTCGCCATTATAAAGATTTTGGCGTAGAAAAAATACTGTTGGCGAGATTATCCGTCTTTTCCTTTTCTATCACCTTGTCTTTCATCATCTGTTTGATTTCACATCCCCACACCACTATAACATTAATGCCCATGCTCTCAAGTTTGATGTAGTTTTGCTTATCTCTTTGAACATTCCCCTCCAACTTGTTTTTCCAAAAATCGTGATTATTCTTAGGAATGGAAGCATACTTGCAATTTTCATGCATATGCCAAAAGCACCCGTTTACAAATATGACAACCTTGTATTTAGGAATATAGATATCGGGACTTCCGGGCAGACTCTTATAATTTAATCTGTATCTGAACCCCCTGTGCCACAAAAGCTTTCTCAAATAAACTTCAGGTTTTGTATTCTTACTTTTAACTCTTGCCATATTTTCACTTCTGGTCATCGGCTTACTCTTCTTCACTATCTGAATCTCACCTGCAAATTAAGTTTTATAAAGTCTTCGCCGTTTTCATTGTACACTTCCCCGAAATCATGTCTTGATGTGGATGCTGTTTCATACTTTGTATTGCTTAACAAATATTCTTCAAAGTAATTTCTGTTGTATATATGATATGCAAGAACATTACCTTCCTTTGTAACTACAATATATCCTCCTGTAGCCTCATCCAAACCGTCCCACACTGTAGCAGGTTTCATTCCCAATGCTACAGCCGTCAAAAACTTTTTGAACTTATATCTATAGGCATTTACATTACCGTAGTTCATAGGATTCTCCTGTTCAAGCTTTTGAACCATCTCGTTACAATTGCTGATTCCGTCTTTATAAAAATATAAAAGAGTCTCTGCAATAATTTTATCCATATTACTGTCAATAAGAACCAAATTATCCTCAAAAACCTGATTATTCATCTTTCGATATTCAAGAGTTCCGTTTTCCTTAATTATCTTACTTATACGCCCTCTGACATCTGTATGATTTTTGCCGCCGGACACCTTGTATATCTCGTTTGCTTCTCTTATCAAATTAGGATAATTATGTACTATTTTATAAATAAAGTTTGTGGTTTTTCCTGCATTCAACAAAGTCGGAGATGAACCCAATTCGGATTTTATTGAGAATCCTACAGTAGGGCTATACCCTGTGTTTACATCAACTATTTTTACCGTGATATCGCTTTTATCCGTTGCAGGTGCTGAAAGCTTATAGCACAAAATTTTATCCATGAAATTCTGCGTGCTTTCCACCGAGAAAGCCCCTTTAGAGTCTTTACTGTTAATCTCATTCAACAGATTTCCGGACTCCGATTCAAACTCTGTTGCAGGCAATTCCTTCACTTTTGACCCGTTAATATAAATTGATATCATTTCTCCTGCGGTATATTCTTTGATTTCACCCTTGGTTTCTTCTCTGATTATTTTAATAATAGGAAAATAAATATCCTCAAGTTTATTCAATTCACTGTCTGCGGCATATATCTTCCCGTCAGCCAATAGTCTTAAAAGGACATATACTTCAGACCATTCCCCCTTATTTCCCTTAAGCATATTTACCTCCATATAAAAGCCAATTGTTCAAATCTTTCTTCACTTTTCTTTGTTTTCGTATTTTCTTTTTCAAGGTGTGCTTTTATCTTTTCGGCAATCGCACGTATAACAGGAACTGTAACGGAATTTCCGAATTGCTTATATAAATGTGTATCGGCAACTACAAAATTAAAATTATCGGGGAATCCCTGAAGTCTTGCCCACTCTCTCGGTGTCATCTTACGAATATATTCTTTGTTGACACTGCCTTTTATATGCGTAACCGGAGTAAAGTTGGTTAAACGGTCATCAATTATCAAATTTCTTTCTCTTCCCATACCGCCACAAACAATAGCACCCGCTACGGAGTCCAATTCTCTGATTTCATATCCGAATCCGTTCCCCTTGGAAGCATGTCTTGCCTTATGTCTTTTTAACGAATCCAGATAAATGGTGGATATATAATATTTAGGTGATACTTCATGCTCTTCCATTATATCTTTTATCACCTTGGTATCATCCGTTTTCTCAGGAAATGTAAAGTCTTCAGGTGCTATATCGTTTCTGAATCCGACAATATATATCCTTTCTCTGTTTTGCGGAACACCGAAGTTTTTACTGTTGAGAACTTTATAGAACACTTTGTATCCCAAATCCTCCAAAACAGATTTTATAACATCAAATGTACGACCTCTGTCATGGTTGACCAGATTCTTCACATTTTCACAAAATACAACTTTAGGTTTATGGTATTTTACAATCCTTGCGACATCAAAAAAAAGAGTTCCTCTTGCATCTTCAAAGCCCCTTTTCTGCCCTGCAAGAGAAAAGGCTTGACAAGGAAACCCTGCAAGTAATATATCATGTGGCGGTATATCTTTCTCATCAACCTTGGTAATATCTCCAACCACGTTTATACCGTCATTATAATTTGCCGTATAAGTTTCAACCGCTTTCTTATCCCACTCACTCACAAAAACCGTTTTAATATCGCCTTTAAATGCCTGTTCAAAGCCGAGTCTTATTCCTCCGATACCTGCAAATAAATCTATTGATTTATACATCTTATCTTCCTCTTTCGTTTTCAACAATACCTTACAATATTATAACTCAACTTTATGAATATTCTACCCGAAATTTCGGATACACAGGGGAATCTATTACTATTTTTGAAATTGTGGACTGTTTGGTTTTAATCAACCTTTGTAAATCTCCTTTACTTATACATCTGTCAATTTACTAATTACATAACTTATTCTATGAGAATCCGTTAATCCTCTTAATCTCTATTCATTCGAACAGAATTTCTGTTTTTATTCTAACATCTTTTTGTTGGAAAAATCTCAACTTTTAGATGGGTGTTGTGGTTTAGGGAGATAAATGTAGTAAGTGTTATAAAAATGGTTTACAACAACAAACTATAATTGATTATTAGATATAATGTATCAAAATAGACTTGTAATGAAGCTAAATATTTTTAGTAATTTACTTTTTACACTTGGCTTGTTTTTATTCCATGCATCTATTACTATTTGCATACTGTCCCTATCACCTTTAACATCGTTTAGCATATGCTTATAATAATAGTCTTTTCTCCTTAGTTTAAAATATTCATTTATCTTTTCATTATCATATGTATCTAATAATAAAAGTTTCAAGGCATCGCTTCTTTTATAACTCAAATCAATATCATAACACATACCATCATTTGAATGTTTTATTGCTCCTGAAACAAATAAATAATTTGAAACTTCATCCCAAGCACATTCACCACCACTCATAATTAGCTCATTTATAAATTCAGGAGAATAAATGGATCTTGGATTTCTAACAATAATACTTTCACAATCTGCTTCGTGTGCACTTTTATTAACTTCACCCACAGGCTCAACATCACATACAACATATCCATGTTCATATCTATACTGTAATATTTTGTTTATATCAGCAAAACAAAGATTAAATCCCGAGTATTTTGCATTATATTTTTTATTTAGCTCAACATTATTTTTCTTGTCCAAACTACTAAACAGTTTAGAGTCTATTAAATTATATAATTTATAATATTTTTTCATAACTACCTCATAATTAGTCAACGTGTATATTTAAACTTAGTTGTATCGTATCTTATTTTAATAACATCAGTCTTATTAGTAGATATTTTCAATATTTAGTGATTTCAACTTTACAAGAAAATCCGTAAATAGTATTGCATTCAGTGCTGCTTTTCTACTTGGATACTTATTATAAAAGCTGTGAGCACTACTATTCCTTCCGGGAACATCCGCCTTTACTTCCGCTTCCGATCTGCAGTCATACATAATGTATTCATCAAAGAAGTCAGCAAAAACCTGATTGTGGTCATCATTAGAAATAAGTTTTGAAAAGTTTTCCTTGGTAAGTTTACCTTTTTTCCCACGAGTATCTTTAGCCTTGTCGTAAATAAGTCCTTCCCACATTGTGGAAAGAACAGTTACTGTAATTGCATACTCTTTTCTGTGATAAGCCTGCACTGCCTGATGCATAATTCTGTATTTATACTCCGATATATCATCCTGCCTCCATGACTTTTTTATCACTTCAATCTTTTGCCTAGAATAGTAGTCTAAAATCAACTTATCTATTTTCTTAATTCTGTTTTTACTCCGCTTTGTCGATACTATTATCTCTAAGAACTCATATTGTATATTACATTCATCCGTACTTAATGCATGAGGAAACCACTTTGCTGAGTATGTCTCCGACAGTACAATGTTATTTATTTTTACTCTAAAATCAGCTATTTTTATTGACTCAGATAAAGCACAATATAAACCTGAGAAATCAATCTGACTCAGAATCTGCTGTACCGAGCCTGTAAGTATATTACTAAAATTTAACTGATATGCACTGATCATTTTTACCATAGATTCAAGTGCTTCGCTTCTATAGTTTTTTAATACTTCTCCAATTCCATTTTGCATAGTCACTGCAAGCTGTTCGTAATATGGCGGTATAGATTCGCTAATCACTTTTGAAAGGCTTGAAGCAATTTCTCCTGAAATAGCAGTTATTTTATTAACCATTTCCTGCTGTCTTATTACAGGTAGCATTATTTTCTCATAACTACGAATACGATTGGTCAGTTTATTGACTTTCTGTAGTTCATAAGACATTGGAATATTTATGTCTATACCTACTTTATTATAATTCTCTTTTGATATATCTACTTTTTCATCATCACGATTTATACTCATCTAATTTTTTATTCACCCCCTTAGATTTACTTCTTAACTCTATCTATAAATTTTTATTTAATACTGTTTGTATAAAAATAATTATCACTTAATAACCTATATAAGTTAAAATTAATTATTATTTTTTAGGCATTTTTTGTAACTCTTTTTTCAATTTAGACAACTCCACTACATTTTTCTTCCGTTTGATTTCCTCATTCAGTATTATATCTATAATACCTTTTAAAACAGGAAACTGTTCCTTACAGTCATACTCTGTACTCTCATGAACTCCCTTACTTAAAACACCATATAACTTTTTTCTAACTTCATTTAGTTCATCTGGAATAATCTTACATTTTTTATATTCTTCTAACATTTTAATTCTTTCATTAAAGCGATTTTGTTCATATTTTTTTTCATCCCAACCATTTTGGTTCAAACACTCCTTATGCATTTTTTCAACTATAAACTCAAATACTCTTCTTAAATACAGAAAAGATCCACATCCTACTTCTGAAGCATACAAGCCTAAAGCCATATTATAATCCTTGTAATTATCTCCCAATATTTTTTTATATTCCTTACATTCAAAAAATTGCATATCTTTCATTGACGGATATTGCCCTATCTTCTTTAGAATAACATATCCCTCAACCTCTGTAGTTTTTTTACAATCTTCTTCTAGAACTATTTCCTCAATAATAAAATCTCCATAAATCCTGTGTGATGGATTTAGCGGACAAATATACTCTAAACTAAACTTTTTATAGGCAAGAACTTCTTGTTTACATTTATTTTTAATAGGCATCATGTAATCTTCCCCATCTGATATGTAGTGCTCTAATAAACTTTCATAATATTTAGGTAATTCAATCTTTCTTTTATTTATGTTTCCTTCCTTTTTAAAAGCCTGTTTGTGTTGACATTTTGGACAAGGAAGCATAAATGCTTCTGTAGAAAACATAATGTTTTCTAATTCTTTTATATCTTTCCCTACTTCAAACTGAATATACCTTTCATCCTCAGATTCATCAATACCACTGTAAATCCCTAAATCATAAGTATCTATTACAATATCTTGATATAATCCAAGTTCTGTAAAAATCTCACTTCCAGTAAATTCAGATAAGTGCCTTAACTTCAATAACTTTTCCAAACTGTATTCGACCATAAACAACACCGCCTTCTCTCTTAATACACTAACACTTCAACATCTCGATTTTACTACTATTTATACATATCATCAAATTTATCTTAAAAAACAATGATATATTAAACATTATCTACTCTTTTGTAGCATCATTAAACCCTTCCAAGTTTCCTTGACTACTAAATGGTTGACAAGGAAATCCTGCAAGTAAAATATCATAATTCCACATAGACACTATAATTTTAAACTCATTAGATGTCAAATCATTTCTTGGATTATCTCCAAACTTATCACAAACTTTAACAAAGTTCAAAAAATCGGAGAAAGTATTTAATATCTACAGTGCTGAAAATTATTCTTAAAATATTATATTTAATATCTACTAAACTCAATACTTCTATTTTTATAAATAAAAATATTGAATACTATTTAGAACAATTTTACAATCTCTTATGTATATTTGAAGCACCACAAAGCACATTTACATTTACTAAAGTAACTACTTCCAAATCTATTACATAATATATTATATAATTATCTACTACCATCTTATTAATTCCCATTGAGCGTTCATGCTCACACTCAAACAGTCCGAACTTATGTACAGATCCATATATTTACATTTCCTAATTCCAATTTTCCGGTATCACATCACTTAACTCCTGCCTGATATCAATCATAGCCTGTATCATGGCATGTTCCGGTTGCAACGCTTCATACTCGTTTCTAATTTCAACATCATTAAGTTGTTCATTTAAGAAATCATCAAATTTTGTACTCATTACTATCTCCACTCCTACTCAAATAGTCATCTCTATATCTTATTGCTTTATATCTCAATACGCTGTGTCTTTTGTGTCACTCAAACGACCCGAAACATTCTGGATATGAGTCTGATGTCAAAATTACATCTGCTATTACTTCATCCGTAATATCAACTCTATATTTTACCATCAATTATGACTCTCTCTAAATTTTTCAAAAGCCTTAGCCACATTCTGTGTTCTGCCTGCTTTATAAGACTCATAGCCTTTTTGTATCTTATCATGAATCTCGTCTGTGCTCATTTTAGTCGTATCAATACTCTCAGGTGCACTTGGTAAAATTATTGCAAAAGGAATCCCTCCGGTCAATACAATTTGGTTAAGAAACATATCTACAGCAGTAGACATAGGAACTCCCAAACGTCCAAGCACAGACTCTGCGTCTTTTTTCAGTTCCGGATTTACTCTTAAGTTTAATGTTGCCGATTTCTCCATACGTACTACCTCCATTCTTATACCATTATTGTAACTTCATTGTCGTTACTTGTCAATGTAACAAGATCACCATAATATAAAAACAAAATCTACTCAACTAAACAACATAAAGTATTTTCTTTATGTTAATGAAACTATTGATATACTTACTTCTCAAATGAGTTTTCAGTTATCTTTATTTGACTTAATTACACAGCTTATTTATACAAGGGTTATATCACCATGCTATTGTACACCTAAAACTGGATTTTGAGAGAAACGACTGAAATCAGGTATGATAATAACTGCACAGTTAAATCTATATGAAAGTTCTACTGTCAGCCATAGCGAGACAATGCCAAGAAAGACGTATTAAATATTATTTTTCAGCTTTTTATATGCAGGCATTCCCATGTTTTTTCCATCTATATTAACAGAGAAATACCATTTCCCATCATCCTCAAAGGCATGAAAAACACCTAAGATTAAATAATAATCTTTCCATTTATCCCGATATTTTCCAAGTTTACTATCTGAAATAAACTCTTCTTTTCTGTCCAACGGAACTAACCATCCCGGCACTTTAAACATAATCTTAGTAAGATTAACAAATTCTTCTTCTGTCATATCCGGAAAAAACATATATCCATTAACTTTACAGTATTTCTGTATCTCCATATATGCTATTTCAGCACTTTTATATCGATCATTTTTTACCACTTCCGGATTCAGTTTCCATTTTTCCATTAACTACTCCTCCAATCAAATTCTTGCCAATAGTTCCACCCAAATAAACCTTCCTCTCCATAACGAGTTAATAACCGGGGAACTACATCAACAATAATACCTACTATAATTCCATACTATCTAAGAGCTACTGATGCAATATGCCACTTGAATGTAGTAACTACAAGAAGTGCCCTTTTTTATTTATGCCTCGACTGCTAACTCATGGATGTTATCATTTTTTCTCATTTCTGAAATAGCTTTTTCCAACTGTAAATCATACCTATCTATAATTATGACATTGGATTTAAGCTCATGATAATTTACTGTTTCAAAAATATCTTTGTGAGTCCTGATTACAACCATATATGAGCATTGTTTTGTTTTTGACGCCTTTGTAAGCTTTGCAATTGTTTCTCCTAATGTTTCATTTTCTCTCTGAATCCTTATGGAAACAGAACCGCCATCAATGTGTTCCTTTAAGAATCCGTCAATTCCACTATTCCGCTGAACCGGAACAGCATCAATACTATTTATAACTGCTAAACAATTTTTATCAAGATTCTGATATGCTTCCTTTCCTTTTTTCAAAAGAATAGATTCTGTCTTAACAAGTTCTTCTAATCTACTATTAGTCAATTCAACAGCATCCTTTGAAATATCAAAACCCAGATAATTTCTATTCAACATTTTTGCAGCCACCAATGTTGTACCGGAACCGGCAAACGGGTCGAGAACTAAGTCACCCTCATCTGTTACCAGCTTAATAATTTGTTCCAATAAAATAATAGGCTTTTGAGTTGGATATCCTACTCTTTCTTTTGCCTTTGGATTCAAATATGGTATTTCCCATACATCAGACAATGGAACTCCTTTTTTTGCTTGTCCCATAACTACATAACCATTGCTGTCAGTTTTATACTTCGATTTACCATTTTCATCTCTAACTCGGTCTTGCAAGATTTGGTCAACATTTGTAGTTTCCGAATAGTCTGTATACATAGTATTGAATTTAAAATTCTCTGTCTTGCTATAGAAAAAAATTATTTGATGATTGTTCAATAATCCCTTTTTTGAATTAGACCATCTCTTGTAGGACCATACAATCTCACTTTGGAAATTACCTTCGCCAAATACTTTATCTAAAGCAATTTTCAAATAATGTGATGCATTTCTATCACAATGAACAAAAATACTTCCTGTGTCTTTAAGAATTCGTCTACACTCTTTAAATCTTAATCTTATATATTCAACATACTCTTCTATTGTTGCCCATGAATCCTCAAATGAATACTGTTTTCCTTGCTTGTCAGAAAGTTTTTGGACTGTCTGAGTATAAAACGGCGGATCCATATAGATTAAATCTACAGATTCATCTTTTACATTGCTCATTAAATCCAAACAATCACCTAGAACTATTTTGTTATTATCCATGCTCTTTTCCATATTTTTTCAAAATCTCCCTCAAATCAATACCGGTGTCCTTTTTCAAGTTTTGGCACAAATACTATATGATACTTAAAAAGAGCAGACGCTCTCGCGTCTGCTCCAAACTGTATTTCTATATATTATTTGTTGTTCATCTCAGCGATAGCTGCCTGTGCTGCTGTGTCATATCAGAGGAAAGTTCTGTTTGGGTTACTGTATAATTGTCTGTTCTTCCGTCCACTTGCATCTTTAACTCGTCATCCGGAGTTAAATTCAATTTCCATATAAATCCATCTTGGCATACGATAATTTCCTTTATAAATGCATCAATAACTTCTTCCGGAATATGTCTCGTTGAAAAATTGAAATTCTGTTCTAAGCCGTATTTAAGAATTTCAACTTTGTCCATATATATGTCATCTGATAAACCGGTTTCTCCACCTATTATTTCTAACTGCTTTTTCAGATGTTGCTGTTCTTTCAGAATTTGTTCACGCTTTTCGTCGTACCTGTCTTTTTCAATTTCTCCAGCCATTCGCATGTCTAAAAGATTGTTATACTTTCGATTCCATAGTTCCATTTTATCTTCTAAATCACGCTTACGATCTAACACCTCGTTATCATGTTCGTTTTCATAGCAATTGTCCAGCATTTCGTTCGCAATTGCAAGGACTCCTTCTCTATCATTCCAAAATTTTTGAAATATTATATCAGCCATAACTTCTAATTTCCATCTTGGAACCATTTTAGTTACACAAATTCCTTCAGTACTAAGTCCTTTTCTCTCACGAGTTTTAAATGTTCCTGTCCTTATCTGACTATAACATTGATATGCATATTGAGGTCCTTCGGACGATTTGTGCCATGTAACACGATTGTAGGAACTACCACATTCACATTTCATTTTACGACACCAAACATCTTTGGAGATTTTTTTTCCTCTACAGCCTTTATTATGCACATACTCTGACTTGCTACTAAGTATTTGCTGAACTTTTTCAAACTGTTCTTTTGTAACAATTGGGGTATGTCTACCTTCAACAATGACTTTATCAACCTCACCAAAATTATTTATTTTTTTCTGTTCTAAAAAATCCGGAACAAATTGCTTACGATAAACTATTGTACCACAATAAAAGGAGTTCCTTAATATTCTGCTGATATTCCCAGGTTGCCATTTTGTAAGTCCTGTAGCTGTTAAATGTCCTTCTTTTTCCAGTACAAATTGAATTTTTCTAACACCATTTCCATCTAAGTATAAATCAAAAATTCTACGCACCGTTCTTGCTTGCAATTCATTAACCACATACTCTTTACCAATTCTGTCATACCCTAGTATATTACCGTTTCCATATAGAACACCATTTTTAAATGAAATCATTTGTCCTGCTTTTACTCTGACAGATGTTTTCTTGCTTTCATTTTGTGCAAGTGTCGCCATAATTGTCAGTCTTAATTCACCATCTTCATCATTCATTGTCCATATGTTATCTTCTGTAAAATATACTTCTACACCTTCTCGCCTTAATATACGAGTTTGCTGTAGTGTATCAACTGTATTTCTTGCAAACCTAGATACCTCTCTTGTTACAATAAGATCAAATTTATTTTTTGATGCGTCTTGCATCATTCTCATAAAATTTTTTCTCTTTTTAACAGAAGTACCTGTTATTCCTTCATCTATATAGCGATCATATAGTTCCCACTCAGGATGTTTTTCAAATAAATCATCATAATACTGAATTTGATTACCCAATGCAGAAATTTGAGCCTCATGCTCAGTCGATACTCTCGCATATATAGCCACTACTCTTTTCTTTACCATCATTTCATCTTTTTTGTACTCCTCGTTTTGTTATTTTATATTAACATAATTTACTCTCTTTGGCAATCAATACCTTTCCATACTTTTGTAAGATTTTTCGATAAACCTTTTCTGATATTTCTCTTTTTCTGTATAAATATCTCATCAATGCTAAAGCTATAATTGTATTAATCTGTAATTTTGTTATATCGCTTTTCATAAATCTCCTTGTATTTATATTATAAGTATGTTTACCCTGATTTTTAAAATTCAAATATCTTTAAGTTTTCTGACATTAACAGGTGTCTTGGCAGACAACATAGGAATTTCACCTCCGCCTCTTTTCAAGATGAGCCGGCTTTCACTAAAGAAGTATCATTATCCCCATTTACATCATCGCAAATAGGCTGCCACGCCTATTTTTTGTCGTACAAATTTGTCGCTCACTTTCTTTTATCCTTTGTATTTGCAAGTATGTGTTTAAACCGAGATTGCAGGAGGGTACATGGTTATTCCCTTAAATCATCATCTTCTCAGCAGAAAGGTCTTAGCGTTTGTTGACAGATGCTCCATAAATGGTTAATGTCCTGTTTTGGTCTATTTAGCTTTCAAGGTACAAAATTCTTATATTTTCAAAAATATATTCGATTTTCCAAAGGTAAAATTTTCCCCTCTATATATAAACCTTACTTTCAGATGCTTTTGTTTCCACTTTTTAAAATTTTTTTAAAAAAGTAGGGAACAAACTACAAATCCAGTCTGCTCCCTACTTAATTAGTTACTATTTAAGCATCTCTCTTAGCTTTTTTAAAATCTTATTTCTAAAACTGAAAATCTTCTTAGAAGATACCTGTTGCTCTTTTGCTAAATCACGAATAGTCATTTTTTTGAAATACAAAGAATCTATCACCTTTAGCTCTTCATCATTTAGCTTTCGCAGTGCCTGATATAGATCCTTGATTCTCATTTTAGTTTCAATGATTTTTTCGATATCCACATCTTCATCTACAACGGAATTCAAATCAATCTTGTAATCCTCATACCCGTAAACCTTATGTTCTTTATCTGATTTATTTAAATAAGCCTCATGATTGACTTGTTTCTTATATGCTTTATATATTTCATCGGATACATATATCTTTTCACCTTTTACATAGATATATTTTCTATCATCTGTCATTTGTGAAATCCTCCTTTTTATCCAAAATTTCAAATCCGATTTTTTGAACAAAAAAAGGAGGACTCCTGCATTTTGGCATGCGAAATCCTCCAATGAACCATAATATATATTCTATTTTCAGTTTAGGATAGTTCTATAAAGCTCCACAATTACATTCATAAAATTTAATAGTTACATGACTGAAAATTATAACCGCTTAATACTCTATTGCCTCTACTCTTTGCTTCTTCAAAAACGCTTTTATATTATCTATCTTTTCTACCAAAAAGGCAGCATATCCATTAAATAATAGAGCATATATAAAAATTTTGCAAAATATCACTTATTAAAATATTTATCCATTAATTCAAGCCATTCTTCCCTTCCGGGGCTGTAATAAACGGCATCTCCCAAAATAGACCCTTCTCCGGTAAATAATTCAGGATAATACGGTGGAATCTGCAACTCTATTTCACTTCCATCTTTTTTTGTAAGAATCAACAAATCCTCATAAGATGTTGCCCCTAAATAATATACCTCGGAATTTTTTAAAACCTTTACTATTTCATTAACAGCATCGGCATCTTCTATGTTTAGAATTCTACTCTGCCATTTTTCCGGATTTTTTCGAATCAGTTTTATGGAAGAAATAT